>JAEEGH010001548.1_pt1 | contig 65706 bp, 58 predicted proteins | sample 9134181 | NCBI WGS metagenome assembly JAEEGH01 (sample SAMN16246544, study PRJNA631951) | gut metagenome | biome: gut microbiome; feature: rumen; material: DP-attached | host: Bos | place: Iran: Karaj | collected 2018-10
TGAACGCGGAAGGTTCGTCCTGACGCAGAAGGCTTTAAGTAAATCTACATGCTTATTTGCTTCAGAACCTTATTTGCTCGGATGAGTAAAGGAGGTCTTATGGAGATTAAAGTTGCTGCTATCGGCAATATTGCCGGGAATCCCTTTTCAGTCGCTCAAGACGAAGAAGCTATAGGATGTTGCCCGGTATGATAGAGATTCAAGACATAATCCATAAACTTTGTGATACAGGCAGTTTAACGCGCGAAGAGATCGTTAAGCTTCTTAATAACCGTGACTCAGAGACACAGGCATATTTGGCAGAGAAGGCATCGGCTAAGGCGCGCGAACACTACGGAAACAAAGTCTTTATAAGAGGCCTTATCGAGTTCACGAACTACTGCAGAAACGACTGCTATTACTGCGGCATCAGGTGCGGCAACAAGAATGCCGACCGCTACAGGCTGAGCATGGAAGAGATAATCGGATGTGCTTCATACGGCTATGATCTGGGATTCAGGACCATAGTCCTTCAGGGCGGCGAAGATGCCTTCTACACTGATGAGATGATGGTGGACATCATAAAGTCGATCAAGAAGGAGCACCCTGACTGCGCAGTCACGCTGTCGATAGGCGAGAAGAGCTATGATTCTTACAAGGCCTTTTTCGATGCGGGTGCTGACAGATATCTGTTAAGGCACGAGACCGCGGATTTCGACCACTATGCAAAGCTCCATCCGAAGAATCTGTCGCCGGCCAACAGGCAGCAGTGCCTTTATAACCTGAAGGAGATCGGTTTCCAGACCGGTGCGGGATTCATGGTGGGCTCGCCTTACCAGACGATGGAGAACATCGCAGATGACCTCCTTTTCCTTAAAAAGCTCGATCCCGAGATGATCGGCATAGGTCCGTTTATACCGCATAAGGACACTGTTTTCGCGAACGAGAAGGCAGGAGACCTTGATCTCACGCTGTTCCTCTTAAGTGTAATAAGGCTCATGATCCCGACAGTCCTGCTTCCTGCAACCACCGCTCTGGGAACGGTCGATCCGAGAGGCAGAGAGAAGGGTATCTTAGCGGGCGCTAATGTAATTATGCCGAACCTGTCGCCTGTCGGTGTCAGGAAGAAATATGCCCTGTACGACAACAAGATCTGCACCGGCGAGGAAGCTGCCGAATGCATGAATTGCCTGAAGCGCAGGATGGATAGCATAGGCTATGAGATCGTCACCTCAAGAGGTGACAACGTAAAATATCTGGACCGGATCAAGATGACGAGGTAAACCATGGAACGCACACACATTGCATTTTTCGGACGCCGCAACGCAGGCAAATCAAGCCTTGTAAACAGGTTCACATCCCAGGAGCTCTCGATCGTCTCCGATGTGGCCGGCACGACGACTGACCCCGTCAGAAAGACGATGGAGCTGCTCCCTTTGGGTCCTGTCGTGATAATCGATACTCCAGGTATCGACGATGAAGGACAGCTCGGCAGCCAGCGTATCGAGCGGAGCATCAGGGTCATCGATGAGACCGATATTGCTATCCTCGTAATTGATGGCAGCATCGGCATGGGCGACGACGAGAAGGCGCTTCTGGCTGAATTTAAGAAGCGCAAGATACCTCATCTCGTGGTCGTAAATAAGAGCGATCTCGGTACTGCAGAAGTGCCCGAAGATGCAATGATCGTAAGCGCTCTCAAGGGCGAAGGAATAGAGGAACTTAAAGAGAAGGTCGCTGTCATTATCAGCCAGCGCAAATCCCGTCCTCTGGTATCTGATCTTGTGGAAGAAGGCGATCTGGTCGTGCTCGTCGTGCCTATCGACAAGTCCGCGCCCAAGGACCGCCTGATCCTTCCACAGCAGATGGTTATAAGAGATCTTTTGGGCAAGGGCGCGATTCCCGTCGTAGTCAAGGACACTGAGCTTGCCATAGCGCTCGAGAAGGTCGGCAAAGTCAGAATGGTCATTACCGACAGCCAGGCCTTTGCCAAGGTCTCGAAAATCGTCCCCAAGGAGATCCCGCTCACATCTTTCTCGATCCTGATGGCAAGGTTCAAGGGCATTCTTGACCAGTCGATCGAAGGCGCCAACATGCTCGATAAACTTCATGACGGCGCGAAGATCCTTATAAGTGAAGGCTGCACCCATCACCGCCAGTGCGAAGACATCGGAACCGTAAAGCTCCCGGGCTGGATCAGGGAATATACCGGCATCGATTTTGACTTTAAGTTCACATCAGGACTGGAGTTCCCCAAAGACTTAAGCGGATACGATCTGATAATCCACTGCGGAGCCTGCATGCTCGGCGAGACAGAGGTTAACAGCCGCTATCAGAAGGCAAAAGACCAGGGCGTTCCGATGACCAATTACGGCATCGCGATCGGCAAGATGAAGGGTATTTTAGACCGCGTAATAAGATTTAATTAGAGTATTTTGGGGCATATAGCAGATTAATGCAATTTTGCTCTAAGAATGCCTACGTTGTAAATTGTTTTCATTTTAACTGCGGGCATAATGTGTTGAGGTGTCTTGTGGGGAGGCACTAATACATATTTATGAGGTGATTTTAATGAAAAATACGGTTTACTCCAAGGCCGCTTCGGCGGCTCTTTGTCTGGCTGCTGCAGCTTCACTGGCTTCATGCGCTATTCCTTTTAAACAGCCTGTCTACACGGCTCCTAGCACTGCACCAGCTCCTACTACCGAGGCAACAGAGGCACCGGCCACAACTCCGGCTGCGACTGAAGATACAGATCCCGTATCTGCCGGCAACCCTTATGAAGGATTCATCGACGGCTTTAAAAAGGCTGTAAATGAACCGCAGGGGGCTTGGTATTACGGTCCGGATGTTGATCCCGCAAGCGTTTCTGACGATGCTGTCGGCATTCCCACCACAAGCATTTGGGACGGCTCATTCTCTTACATCCTTTACGACATGGATAGGGATGGTACTGACGAGCTCTTCATCGGAGAAGAAGTTGCAGACCAGGGCGATGTGCGCATCAACATTTTCGGCGTCGTAACAGTTGCTGACGGCAAATGCAAGGTTGTTGCAGCAGGCTGGGAGAGATCCGAACTTACTTATCTTGGCGGCACAAGCTTCTTTGAGACGGGCTCGAGCGGATCCAATTTCCAGGCGGCTTCCCTCTATACCTACAACAGCAGCAAGAAGGCTCTGGATCTCATCTGCACGATAGAGTATGAGACCAAGGAAGACGGCAAGACTTCGATCGAATTTTTCGAAGGCGAGAACGGAAAGGTCAAGTCCAATGTCGCTTCAGGCAAGGACAAGGAAGCTCAGACAAAGTTCGAGCAGGCCAGAAAAGACGCTTCAAAAGACAAGAACGAGCTCCTCGGCAAGGAGTGGACCAAGGTCTCATTTAAGTAATATTAGATCAGCTTTTTATATCTTAGGGGTTATTCCGGCAGGGATGACCCCTTATTTTTTGCGGTCCTGCCGGCGATGAAGAAGACCAAATACACGATGAGGAGCATCACCGTGACAAGCGCGATGAGCCCTGCCGGGTAAAGCTTCTCTCCTGTGATGCTGAATATCCATTCCAGAGGCGAGTCCTTCGTAGGATACATAAGGAAGAGATAATCCACGCCGAATTTCCGGTCGATGAGATAGACCGGCGGCGTTACTATAGCTAAGAACAGGTATGAATACCAGAAGTGCTTAAAGCTTACCTTAACTTCCTTCATGACAAGGAAAATGAGCGGAACGAGCACTATTAGAGTATGCGTAAAAAAGCACAGCATGGATACGGGCGACCAGAACGGCCTGTATGTCCAGTCGGGAAAGAGCAGGGCGCCTAAAGAGCCCGGCAGTATAAGGACAAGAGATACTTCGGCAAAGTAAGACCTGATTTTGCCGCGTGTGAGGCAGGCCAGGAGGTTTACGAACAGTCCGAGATTGCAGAGGTGCAGCGGCAGGATGTCCGGCACGCTGTAGCCCTCTCTTATAAGCAGCACGTCCTGGACCAGTTCGCCTGCAAGAGCTGCGGCCGACAGCACAAGCGCCGTCCTTAAGGCAGACTTCACGCTGCCCCTCCTGATGAGAAGAAGCACTATGGTTATTGCTGCTGCAATCAGAACGAGCATCCCTATGTGCTCTGGACTAAAATGCGAGAAAGTGGTCATCTTACACGGCGCCTTCTTATTGATGATCATATTTTAACACCGGGTGAGCTGGCGCCGTTATTGGTTTTGCCTGGAGTTCAGGCCGTTTTATCCCAAACTTCAGGTTAAACTCTCGGCGCCGCCTGAAGTTTTGCCTGGAATTCAGCCCTTTTTACCCCAAACTCCGGGCTAAACTCTCGGCGCCGCCTGAAGTTTTGCCTGGAATTCAGCCCTTTTTACCCCAAACTCCAGGCTAAACTCTCGGCGCCGCCTGGAATTCCGCCTGGAGTTTATAATTAGTCCGTTTTGAACGGCAAAATGAACGGCGCTGCCGCATGTTTTGCCGCGTGTTTGGGCTAAAAACGACTTTTTGAACGGCGGAAGGCCATTAGTGTGAATTCGCATATAGAACGACCATAGATATGCCAAGTAAAACTGCTCTTTTGTGCAGTAGTGCAGTAGTGCTTATTGAGGAAAATTTGTTTTATAATATGATTGTCTCGGTTGGTCAAATTAAATTGAGGGTTTTATGCGCAACAACGGAAAGACTCTTTTAGTCACTCTTACAGCGACTTTTGTGCTCATGGCACTGCTGGTCGCTTATACGACCAGGCTTATGTACGAGTCGTCCAGCACACATATAAATGAGATCGGAAACGATAAGGCAGCGGCGATTACGGCTGATCTTGAGAATTATCTTGAGACAGCAAGGTCAGTTCTCTGGGTAGCTGCCGATACTGTTGACCACATGGTTGCAAACGGTGCGACCTATGATGAGATCGTAGACTATATCACCCGTGAGTCCACCAATACGGCATCCCAGTTCGATGAGAGTTATACGGGTATTTACGGATATATCAACGGAAAGTATGTTGACGGTGTCGGCTGGATTCCGCCCGAAGACTACGACCCTACGGCAAGAGACTGGTATAAGGAGGCTGTTGCTGCCGGCGGCCAGCCGCTGGTCGTAAACCCTTATGTCGATGCCCAGACCGGAAATGTCATCATCTCGGTGTGCAAGGCTCTCACAGATACCAATAATGTCCTGGGTCTGGACCTTACCCTTACAGACGTCCAGGAGACCGTTGAGGGTATTCAGATCGACGGCAACGGATACGGATTCATCCTTAACTACGATGGAACGGTCATTGCGCATCACGACGGCGCCGAGAAGGGCAAGAACTACAGCGAGGATCCTGATAAGAAGGAACTCTACGGGAATATAATGAGCATCGATAAGGGGTGCTTTGAGATGGTAATAGACGGCAAGATCTGCATGGTCTTTGTCGACTCAGTCCATGATCAGTGGCATCTTGCGATAGTCGTCGAAAAGAGCGCTCTCATGAAGAACACCTGGAATGTCCTTATCGTAAGCGTTTTCATAGGACTCTTTGTTTTCGCGCTGATCTCAATATTCTACATCGCAGGCTACAGACATGAGCGCAAGGTCAACAAGCGCATGGAAGAGATGAAGGCGACAGAGCAGAAGAGGGAATATGAAGCCAGGATCCTCCAGCTCGAGAAGGCTGCGGCCGATACTGCGAACAAGGCCAAGAGCGACTTCCTTGCCGACATGTCCCATGAGATCAGAACGCCTATCAATGCCGTGCTCGGCATGAATGAGATGATCTTAAGGGAGTCCAAAGACGATCAAATCTTAGAATATTCGGCAAATATCAAGAGCGCCGGAAATACACTTCTGTCGATCATCAACAACATACTCGATTTCTCCAAGATCGAAGACGGCAAGATGACCCTTGTCCCTGTAGAATTCGATACTGCAGAGTTTATAAACAACCTTGTAAATTCCATCAGCGAGCGTGCGCGTGCAAAGGGTCTGGAGTTCAATACGGAAATCGATGAATCAGTCCCTTCAAGGCTTTTTGGCGACGATGTAAGGATCTCCCAGATCGTAATGAACCTTCTTACCAATGCGGTTAAATATACAGAGAGCGGCAGCGTCTCTCTGCGCTTAAAGAATAATGGAATAACCGACGGCAATGTTAAGCTCAGATTTGAAGTCTCTGACACGGGAATCGGCATTAAGGATGAGGACTTGGGCAAGCTTTTCGAATCGTTCAAGCGTATCGAGGAGAAGCGTAACCGCCACATTGAGGGAACAGGACTTGGCATCTCCATCGTCTGCAAGCTCCTGACCATGATGGACAGCAAGCTTGAGGTCGAGAGTCAGTATGCGATAGGCTCCACCTTCGGCTTCAACTTAAAGCTGCGCGTGGCAGATCCTGAGCCTGTCGGGAAGTACGAGGAGAAGAGAAAGTCTGTCTTAAGTCATGAGGAAGAGGCGCATATCTATGCTCCGGAGGCGAAGGTCCTTGTCACTGATGACAACGGCATGAACCTCAAGGTCGCCGTAAACTTCATGAAGATATTCGGCATTACGCCTGTTACATGTTCTTCAGGAGCTGAGACGATCGAACTGATGCGCAAAGAGAAGTACGACATCGTGTTCTTAGATCACATGATGCCTAACATGGACGGCATGGAGACGCTCAAGGTATTAAAGGATGAGAATCTTTTAAATGGCGCAGTTGTAATCGCGCTTACAGCAAATGCCGTTGTAGGCGCAGAGGCCCAGTACCTCAGCGCGGGCTTTGACGGCTATCTCTCAAAGCCTATTACGGTCAATGATATAGAGAAGACCTTGAAGAAATATCTTCCTTCGGATGTCATCGGAAACAGTGCAGCTGAAGCTTCCGGAGCCAAGTCTTCCAATCTCTCTCTTGATAAACTCCGCGCACTTGGTCTTAATGTTGATGCGGCTCTCGTTTATACATGCAATGATGAGGATTTCTATATGGAGCTCCTCTCAGATTATGCTGAAAGCGCGCCTGACAAGTGCCATGATCTTTCAGCCTATCTCGAAAAAGGTGACATCAAGAACTACGAGATCTTAGTCCACTCCCTTAAGAGCGCGTCCAAGACCGTCGGCGCAGACAATGTATCCGAGAAGGCAAGGGCACTTGAGGAAGCAGCCAGAGATAATGATCTTGAATTTGTAAAAGCGCATCACGAAGCGTTCGTTGAAAGCTTTACAGAGCTCTCCAGAAAGATACTCGGATAAGTCTGCAGCGGTCCCGAAAATCCTTATTGTTGATGTTTGCAGATAGGTGTACAATTGTGCCGCTATGTTAGAACGAATCAAGAAAGACCCGGTATTTTTCATCTCAGGATTACTCGCAATAGTATCCTGCTTCTTTGTCCATCCGGACAAGGAATATCTGGGCTACATTGATTTCAGGGTATTGGCTATCCTTTTCTGCATGATGCTCGTGGTATCAGAGCTTGTTATTCTCGGTGTTTTCGACAAGCTCACGAATAAGCTCTTATCCAGGGTCCATTCATCACGGCTCGTGTCGCTCATCCTCGTCTGGCTCTCATTCTTCATGGGAATGATCCTGACAAATGACGTTACCCTCGTAACGCTCGTGCCTTTCGCGATCGCCCTGATGAAGTCTTTTGACGACAGAAAGACACTGACCTTCACTCTTATCCTGATGACTGTCGCAACCAACCTGGGAAGCATGCAGACGCCTATCGGCAATCCGCAGAATATCTATCTTTACACGCACTATCAGATGGAGATCGGCAGCTTCATGCTGATGATGCTCCCTTATTCTTTGTGCTCGCTCGTCCTCGTTACCATTGCCGTATTTATCCTCTGCAAGGATATGAAGATACAGCACGAAAAGGAGACGGAGCAAAAGCAGATCTCAGGCGTAAAGCTTGCCGTATGCATAATCCTCTTCATCTTAAGCCTTCTTGTAGTGCTCAGGGTCATGCACTTCCTGATTGCCTTTGCGGTTCTCTCTGTGATCATGCTCATGATGGACAGGAAAGCTTTTAAGGGCGTCGACTACACGCTCCTTATCACATTCATTTTTTTCTTCGTCTTCGTCGGCAACATGGGCAGGATCGACGTCGTCTATAACACGATCTCAGGCATCGTCGAGAAGTCGCCTGTGCTTACGGCTATTGCATCTTCGCAGGTAATAAGCAATGTCCCCGCAGCGCTTCTCTTGTCTGCATTCACTGATAACGGCAAAGCACTCGTGATCGGCACAAACTTAGGCGGCCTCGGCACTCTTATCGCGAGCATGGCGAGCCTTATCACTTACAAATTCCATGCCGCTCTTCCCAAGGCGAAAGAGAAATCTGTCAATTACATCGGCGCATTCAGCGTCGTAAATGTCATTTTTTTAGCCATTCTTCTTGGAGTTTACTTTATTATCCGCTGATTCCATGATATATAATTAAAGCGTCAAATATTTTTTACTGGCGTTGCTGTATCATTGGGGGGCTTTGAGATGGCAAGAAAATTCATTGTTAAGTTCGAATGTCTGGCTTTAGCTGTATCGATCTGTTTCGGCATGCTTGCGCTGACCGGATGTAATCAGTCAAAAGAGACTGAAGTGACAGAAGACACCGGGCGGATCACTGGCGAAGATATCAAGGGCGGAGATCCCGACCCCACTCCATCGCCTACTCCGACACCTTCTCCTACACCTGCACCGATGACTGACGCTGAAGCTGAACCTGAAGCGCTCAAGATCGCTGAAGAAGTGGGTCTTTCCAAGGAAGAGCTCAGAGGGAAGTATGCGCTGTTCCTAAGGTATTCTTATGTGGTAATGCATAACCCTGAAGTAGAAGAATACAGGGGATTTTTATACAGATTTTTCCCGCTGGTTGCTGATCACCTTACAAGTGATAATGAGGAGATGTTCTTAAGGAAGGTCAGTGCACTTGGAATGTATACGGTTAATACCGATGATTTCGCAGGCGGATTCAGCGGAAATACGATCGAGTTCAATTCTGATAATGTGAAATACTGGGGAGAGGGTTTCCAGACTTTAGTTGTCTATCATGAGACCATGCATTTTATGGATGCCTTTATTGACGGTGAAGTCGGTGAAGTTTATGTAATGAAAGACGGTTCTTTTAAGTTCTATCCGCATATTGATGAATGGATGGTGAATGAAGACGATGTTCTTTACCATTCTGGTATGGGATATTTTACCGAAGGCGGTGCGGAGAAATACAAGACAGAGTATTTTACCAAAGCGAGCACAGACCCGACGCCTACAGGTTTGGAATTCCTGGTCGGATTGGAATATATCTATGGAAAAAAGACTGTTGATGACATTTTTTTCAGTCATGACACAGGCGTCAAGTTCTGCAATCTTATGAGGGATACCGGATTTACCGATGATGAAATAATCCGTATGTTAAGAACATCAGTGACTGATGAAGTAATGAAGGACGAAACTAAATTCATTGATCCGAGAGAAGTTCTGATCAGAATGTATATGAAGAAGATCGGTCCTGATTACGATAAGGATGCAAAATTCTGCAGGATCATAGCGAGCCTTGATAAATCACTCATTAACAAAATCCCTACGGAATATCGCAGCTTTATAACTAAAGTCACAAAAGAAGCCCAGAAAACTAACAGCGGAATGCTCAAGCTGGCCCGGAAAAAGCTCGGTAATCAGAATGCATATTTTGAAGCAAACCCGTATACGATCTTTATTGATGGCGAGCTTAAGCTTGTAACCATGCTCTGCTCATACAAAAAGAATAAACCGGTCTATACTTCCGTTATCTTTGATTACGATTTTGAGAAGAAATCTGTTAAGAGCACCGAGCTTTATAACGGCTGGATTCCTAAGAAAATAGAAACCGCAAAGAAACTTCCGGCTGAAGAAGCTGATGCACTTGTAAAGACATTGTATAACGATAATTCTGAAGCCCATAAGCAGACTATCAGGGGCACAATTCCTGGGATGATAAATCTTTACCAGAGTGCCGAGAAAATTGGCAACAAGTATGGAATAGAAATCTGGTTTGGTGATCTCACACCGGATGGAGTGTTGTATAACAACGATACGACTGCGATGGATACAAATAGCATAAGTAAAACGCTTGACAGTATTGAAAAGGTTCTGTCTTTGTATCCGGAAGATTACTTTGACCAGTTGTTGTTCGAATATTATTCAGGCATTGCAATCTGCATTTATACAGGCTGGTTTGAAGAAGCATTCCCGGAGTCGATATATGTTAACGGCAAGAATTATCTTATGATTTATGTGGATACCGAGATCGATCACGTTCAGGGATATCCGGGCGGAGATGCTGTTCTCAAGATGTTTGTTGGATCGAATCCAATGGAGGCTGAACTGATCTGTGATATCTGGAAAGCGACTGAGAAGGTAATATCGCTGCGCAACAAGCATTATGAGAAGCCGGCGCTGACAGATTCCACCTGGACATCAAAGAATTACAAGAAATTTAAGTATCTGAATTCAAAAGAAAGTGAAAAGCTCACCACTTATGCAAAGAAGACAAAGATGCAGTACTTCCTTTGCAACGAATCGCTGATCAACTCTAAATCGGATAGAGTTCTGTGCTATGAATACATGATGCTGTACACACTTACGGGAGGTAAACTGATAGCTGATAAACCAACACCGGAGTGCCTTGAAAAACTCCGTGAGTTGAAAAGAGGCATAAGGCAGGAATTCGATACTACCAACTGGCCCGATTTTACTTCCTGGGAACGCGCAATGATGAAGCTGTAAAATGAAAGACGGTGTCCTTAAATCAGACACCGTCTTTTAATTGTGAACCCAATGGCTTATGCAATTGTCCTTAAGTTTACTTGCGTTCATCTAACACTTTCTGCGCTCTGTCCTGAGCTATCTTGATTACAGAAGCAAGGTCTTTCTGGCCGAGGAAATATGCAGGCATTTCCTCTATGAGGACGATGCTTATGTCGGCATCGACGGAGTTGGTGCCGGAGCAGCTCATGATTATCTTTTCGAGGTTGTCGATATCCTGGGAAGAGAAGATGATACGGTGATCGTTAGGGTCTCCGCCGCCCGCGAAATAGTTTCCGTATCCGTCTCCGTTAATGTAACTGAGAGCGGCTTCTGCGCCCTTCCTGAAAGCGCTGCGGTTTACGACAAGTGTTCCGCCTGTTGCCAGATCGTTCTGTATTTCATCTGACAGCAACAGTTTTACAAATTCTCCGCATGCATTTACGTCTTTTGCCTGCGCTGATACGGCGACAGAGAATTTCGGGTTTACCAGTGGGCCACGGCCGTCAGCGGAAGGGTATCCCAAGATTGCGGGGCATCCCTGAAGCTCTGCTGAGGTTACCATGTAATCAAAAGGATCAAAGCAATTCACGCGTCTTGCCCGGGGAGCGGATTCCGGTTCTTCCAAATAGCTGGAAGTAAAGTCACCCCAGTTCTTTGATTTCTCGCAGACGTTATCTTTTACAAAGGTCGCGAGCTCTTCAAATTCAGGACCGGAAAAGTCGGCTTTGCCGTTTACGATGAACTTGTCACGCATCGCGTTGAAGAGCAAAGCGAAATAGTACGGCTGTCCATATTTGATGATGTCATTACCGTTGAGGGACTCGTTCAGGAATTTTGCGTATTCGGCTGTCGTAAAACCTGTACCTGAGGCGCCGGCATATTCCTGCTTTGTCTGGATGCCGCAGATTTCAAAAGTGACCGGAAGGTTATAGATCTTGCCGCCGGTCCTGCATGCGTCGATTATGCCGGAGAAGTATTTTGAAGAGTCAAGGCTGTCAAAGAAAGGCGTCAGATCAGCAAGATAATTATCGCTGTTAAGCTGGCCTAAATAGGCGGCATTGAGCAGTATATCAGGACCATTTCCGCTCATTATGTCTGTTGCGAGCCTGGTGCCCAGTCTTGAACTGATATTAAGATCTGCCATGAAAAAATCGTCATCGCTCGAAGCTGAAGATCTCTCCGCGAGAGACTGATCGTAGCGGTTCGTCATCTCGATATAGTAGCTGCCGTTAGTGTTATTGAATTTGGTTATGGCGTCGCCGATCCTGCCATCGCTCAGTGATTCTGCAGAATACATCTCGAGCACTGTCTTTCCGGCGTGAGGATTCTTCTTCGCTTTTGTCAGTTCAACGATCTCAAACCTGCTGTGATCGGAATCCTGGCCATAGACGTACCTGCTGTTGTCTTCACCGGAAAGGAGAATAGTATCGCCTTTGATGTCGGATATCTTAAGACTGTTGAGTTTATAGATGTTTATTCCGCAGTTGCTGAAATCAAAGTATTCTTCGAACTTTTTGGTCTGGAAATCGACCTTTGATATACCGGTTGAGGAAGGGATATAGACGGAGCCGTCGGAACCCCGGCAAGAGTCGGCACATCTGTCTATGTCGATCCATTCGTATTCCGTAAGATCTGCATATTTCAGAGTCAGAGCCTTAAGATCCAGCTCGTAGAATTTGGTCTGGATACCGGTTTTTATAGGGATTACCGCAGTGGAAGCGTCCTTCAACGCGATGAAATAGATCATCTCGATGTTGTCTGCTTCCTCTTTTAGCTGGACGGTATTCTCGCTTCCGTCAGGAGATGTTACTTTAAGATCGTAATAGCTCAGATGGGCATTAACATCAAATTTCCAGTCAGCTACTATGGTGTATTTGCCGAGCTTATATATGGCAAACGGGGCTGTTCCTTCGGTAGGATCATAAGATCGTGTCTCGATCAGCTTGCCGGTATCAGCAGAAATAACATTCTCCTTGAAAAGGATCTCAGTCCCGTCGTGCTCTGTATATCGCTGGAAAACCTTTCCTTCGGAATAGGATGTCTGGCTCATGCCGGAACCCGGAGCTATGCCTTCCCAAAGATCTATGGTCTGAGTGGTTTGCTTTGTTCCCCTGTCGATGACGGATGCATAAGCAAATGTAAATTCCTGGCTGCTCCAATCGCCGGAATAATCAACAGGGCGGACGTATTCGCCGGTTGAACTGACAACCAGATACTTATCGTCATATCCGACAAGCCATTGCTGAATGTGTTCTATTTCCTTAGTCTTATCAAGCGGCGGTGTTAGATCATACTGCATGCTGTCAAACCACGGAGTATCTTCAGTGATCTTAGTGCCGCTTGTTTTCTTCTGCTGGTCCTGCTGATTCTGATTATTCTTTTTCTTGCCGCATGCAGTCATTGACAGGACTATACTAACTGCCAATAGTGCAGAAACAACCTTCAAAACTCTTCTGTTCATGTTAACTGCTCTCCTAAATTCCCATATAAGAAGTGTTTTCGAAAAAATACTACCAAATGTTCCTTGATTTACTTGCGTTCATCCAGGATCTTCTGAACCCTGTTCTGGGCTACCTGTATTACTGAGTCCAGATCTTTCTGGCCTGAGAAATATGCGGGCATTTCTTCGATCAGGACTATGGTTATTTCCGGATCTCCCGAAGCGCAATAAGAGCAGTTCGAGATTATCTTCTCCAGGTCATCAATGTTCCTATCAGTGAATGTAACGCGGTTTTTGGCGTAATCAAGATCGGAGTAACTGTTATAAAATTTATCGGAGTTTGTGTATTCGAGATCTCCGGCTGATGCTTTCCTGAATGCTTCGCGGTTAAGAACAAAACCTGACATAGCAGCCTTTGTCTGAATCTCTTTGCTCATGATGATCTTAACGAATTCACCGCAGGCATCAATATCAACTGAGTGTGCAGAAATAGCAACAGAAGTTTTGGCTGAGACTGAAGGACCGCGGCCATCTGAGGAAGGTATTCCCAAAAAGCGTTCTGCGCCTCCCAGATCAACAATATAACTCAGATACTCGTATGTGCTTCCGCAGGACTTTGCCATTGTTCCCAATTCCCGCAATGTATCATCGGTAATTTCCGTACCGGTGTCAGGCTGCTCCGGGACATTATCCTTGACGAATCCTGCAAGTTCAGCAAAGGCGGGATTAGTGAAATCAGCTTTGCCGTCAGCGATGAACTTATCGCGCATAGCGTTGAAGAGCTCGAGAAAATAGTATTTCTGCTCATTGTGCAGGACATCTGTGCCGTTTAATTCTCCATATAAGAATTTCTCATACTCAGCTATAGTAAAACCTGTGCCGGAGGCGACTTCAAAACCATGTTTTGTCTGTATTCCGGAAATGCTGTAGGTGACAGGCAGATTATAGAGCTTGCCGTCAGATTTAAACGCATCGATGATGTTTGTGAAATATTCAGACGAATCCGGAGTGCCGATATATGGTGTCAGATCAGCAAGATATTTACCGCTGTTAAGCTGATAAAGGGAAGCGGTATCTAAAAGTATGTCCGGACCGTTTCCGTCAATGATATCTGCTGCAAGCTGCGTGCCTTGCTTCGTATCATTATTGAGTTGAGACATGACGGCCTCATCTCTTGTTGCTGTAGGGTTTATCCCGGATTCAACCTGATCATAGCGGTCAGTAACCTCGATAAAGTATTTATCATTCTTTCTGTTGAATTCTGCGATAGCGTCACCAACAAATTCATAGTCATAATCGCTGCCTGTGTAAAGCTCTAAGATCGTCTTTCCTTCGTGCGGATTTTTCTCAGCCTTTGTAAGTTTGAATACCTCGAAAATTCCTTCTTCTCGGCTGTTTGAATTGAACGAACCTGAAAACCTTGTAAGAATAAAAGTGTTTCCGTTGATATTGACGAGATCAGATCCGGAAAGCTCGCTTCTGTTGACTCCGCAGTTACTGTAATTGAAGAATTCTTCAAGCTTTTTGGCTTTAAAGTTCAGCTTATAGATGCCGGTCTTTGTTTCGCGGTAAACGGTGCCGTCAGAACCGACATGCTCTCTTGCGTGAAAATCTTCAAGAAGCCAGCTGTAATCCTTTGCATCAGCTCTGGTTATTGTCAGTGATTTGAGATCAAGCTTATAAATGCTTTTTTCTGAATCTGTATATGCCGGGATGAGCGCGGTAGATTCATTTTCGAGACCGATGAATTTCATATAAGAAATGAGGTGATTGTCATCCTTAAGATCTACTGTAGTTGTATTACCGTCAGGAGCAGTTACGCGGAGATAATAACCGCCGGTCTCAGATGCCTCGTTATAAAAACTTTCTGCCTCTACGAAATAGCTTCCCAATTTATACGTTGAGGTAACCGATTCAACGTCGTGATCAGTCTCAGATACACTGATAACATCGCCGGTATCAGCGTCGAGGACTTTCTCATAACGGGTGCTTACGTAATTGTCGGGTTCTGTTTCCACAGTGGAAGTGTAATAGAACTTGATCTTTCCGTTAGATGCTGTGACTTTCTCGATGTCGTCTGATGTGCCCAGGCCCTCGCGGAGATCGATCGTACGGATGGTCTTGTCAGTCTCAAGGTCAATTACTGTTACGATCGCAATATCATATTCGTTGCCGCTCCAGGGGGAGTTCATTTCCCCGTTGTCGGGCTGTACGTATTGCCCGTTTGTCCTGATAAGGAGCCGCTTCTCATCACAACCGAGAACGTTCTGCTGAAGAATGTGTAATTCCTTTGCCTTGTCGACAGGTGCATCAACCACATAGGAACTGCATTCAAACCAGGGCGTGTCAGAGGTGATCTTCTTTCCGCTGCGCTTGTCTGTTTTATTCCTGTTGCATGCTGCAAAAGGCAGCACGACCGATACTGCCAATAGTGCAGAAACAGCCTTCAAACATTTTCTGTTCATGATAAACACTCTCCTTATATCCCCATATAAGATTCTTCAAATTTATATTATCAAATGCTTTGCCCGCAGTTTGCGGTATTTTTGCAACATTTTACATTATCAAATTGTATATAAGGCAAAGACTTTAATTCCCGGAGGGATATATGGGACATAGCAACAGGAAGATCAGAACTGCTTTGTATATAGGGATCGGCATAAGTATCCTTTTCGTGATCGTGCTTGCAATGGTCGTGCTTTATCCGTATTTCCTGGCAAAAGACATGAGATCAAAGGGCAGGGATCACGTGCAGAAGTACGCCACAGAATATGATCTCGATCATGGAGAGAAGAGAGACGTTCTTGATAACTGGAATATAGCGAAAAGATCGAAGAACGACGGTACAGTATTTCTTAGCATCTACAGGATCATGGGATTGGATAAGCCTGTGGATTATATGCATTTCGAAGTTTACGACAGCGAGGCAGATGCTGAAGTAGAGTATTTAAATCTCAAGAAAGAGTATCAGACATATAATTCGAATTTCCGGGACTGCAACGGATATTTCAAATCCGATGAACCTTATGTTGATGATGGAAAGGTATATACGATGGTGTTCCTTAAGGACAACATCATTATCTTTACGTATCTTTCCGTTGAGAGCTGCTATGCGGAAATGGAACCTGCACCCGTTGCCGGTGCAGACAGATCAGAAGAGCCGATTTCCAATCAGTTCGACAGGGCAAGCCTCGAGAACTATATCATCAAAAATCAGGATGCCATCAAGGTATACGTTTTGGAAATCCTGCTTAAGAGTTAAGCCTCCTTATCCGACATCTGCTCGTAAGTGATGCCATACTTGAGAGCGATATCTCTCGCATAAGAGCAGCAGTCAGGTTCGGCGCGCTTTAACATGAATGTATTCTTATCGTCTTTGCGCTCCATTATTATGCTTATGATATTGCCACGGCCGTCCCACTTGTCCATCTCAGGAATGTCCTTTGCGAGATCATGAAGATGCGTGTTGAAGATTACGTATGTGCCTTTCTCCTTAAGGACTCTTATGAGGTCCCTTGCAAGGTAGACACCGTCTGAAGATGATGTCGTCGAATAAGTCTCATTGAAGAGAATGAGAGTGTTGTCATCTGACTGGTTTACGATCTCCTTGACCCTGATGGCTTCCTCGCCGAGACGTCCGTAATTGATCGTAAGATTCTCATCTATCGGGAAGTGCGTAAGGATATTCGTAAAAGGCATTCCGGTAAAAGAATCCGCAGTAACGAACAGTCCGTGTGAAGCCATGACGGAAGCGATTCCTATAGCCTGTTCGATTATCGTCTTACCGCCTCTGTTAGGACCTGTGAGGATAAATATACGCTCGTCTTCTTTGAAGGTGAAATCATTCTTTACGATGTCTTTCACACCTTCGACTGCAAGCCTTACGTTGTATAAGCCCTTGATATCGAATCTTACATTCTCATCGATAACAGGGAAGCAGAGGTTATAACCCTTGTCCTTAAGACTTCTTCCGAATCTTGCCATTGCAAGATAGAATATCAGGCCTTCGTACATTCCGGTGAGCTCTTTGGTATCGCAGTCAGCATATTTGGTAAATGTCTTCTGTATATCGCTGAAGTGCTTCTTTAAGTGTCTCTGGAGCTTAGGCGCAATAGCCTGCAGAAGCGGATCGGGAACTCTTCCGAGCTTGGTTCCGGTCTCGAAAGGTGAGATCAGATTCATCGCTGTGAGCCTCTCGACAACACCGTATTTAGAGACAAGCTTATGAGGAACGAATTCTATCGCTGCAACGTTTTCAATATTGAAATCAGTCGTGAAATTAACGGCAATATAGGCTGCCTGTACGCCGCCCAGATCGTTATTCATGTCTTCCAGATCTTTCTTCAATGCGGAGAAGTCTTCCGAGTTTACGGTCTTATCAAGATCTTCGCGGAGCTTTATAAGACCTTCAGATCTGATCTCGTATTCATGGAGGCAGGATGCAAGCTTCTCGGTTACGTTAGTAAAAACTATCAGTTCTCTGATGTCTTCCAAAAGGTTATAGAGATTGACCTCATTTCTCCTCATCTGCTTATAGCTTCCGCCGTAGTATTTGAGTGCCATGATGTCGTGGGAGCAATTGCTTATCTTATCGCACAGTTCTTTATTGCCGATCAGGTCCTGAACGATGCTGCTTCTGAATCTTATGTCATCAGGTTCGGAAGGTATCTGCGAGAATATCTTCATTACGTTCTCACGGTCTTCCTTCACGGAACATGCGGAAGCAACGATATCTTCCAATGCCAGATCCTTAATTGTTTCCTTCGGTAATGCTATTGTCTTCTTTGAAGAACCCTGCGAAAAGAGTATATCCATGATCTTGATCCCTGTTATGCATGCGCGGCTAAAACAACTTTTATATTCTATCATTATCAAAAGTCATTTTGCGAATAGAATGACGGGTGTAATGGTATAATCAGGTTGTTTATGTGGGATTTGCCAAGGCACTTTATTGGGGGATTTTATTATGAGTGCATATGATATCACCAAGCTGGCTTTTGTGGCGGCAGCGATCATTCTGATCATTATCGGAATATCTGGAAAATCAAGAAAGAAGAAAGCAGGCGACGATTTCGTAAAGCAGTTTAAAACGCAGCACCCGTTCGTCGATGCTGCAGCAGGCGTCATGATCACGGAATATGAAGAAGCCGTCGTTAACCGCGATACCACTTTCAAGATGTGGAAAGTAAGAGACATCGCTTTTGTTAACGTAGTGTCTGCGATGTCAGGCTTCGGAAAGTCGCAGAGATACATTAATTTCCTTGACTCAAACAAAGAACCGTTAGTTGGAGAACTGTTTGCACCTAAGGGCGTTGTGGTTCAGAACTATCAGAACAGCGACTATATATGTGTCATCGGTGATAACCAGGTAAATGATGTCTATGAACTTATAAAGAGACACAATACTTATACTAAGCTCTCAAAGGATGGCGTAGAACAGCCTTGAAGATCGCAGTGATACAGGCAAGCTCTCAATCAGGGAAGAATGAACTGATCTTAAGAACGGTCAAGAAATATGCAGCTGGTGCTGAAGTAATAAACTTCGGCTGTTTTGGTAATGAAGAGCAAAAATACAGTTATATAGAGATCTCAATATTGATTGGAATCCTTTTATCCTGCAAGGCTGTTGATCTTGTTGTCACCGGATGCTCTTCAGGGCAGGGCATGATGCTTGCATGCAATAACATGCCGGGCGTGCTTTGCGGATATATCCCGACGCCGATGGATGCATATCTTTTCGCACAGATAAATGACGGTAATGCCGTATCCCTTCCTCTTGGCGAAGAATACACCTGGGCGGGCGAGGAGAACCTTGATAAGACTATAGCCAGATTGTTTTCCGAACCTTTCGGACAGGGTTATCCGAAGAGTGAAGCTGAAAGGAAACTTGAAGATACCAGGCTCCTTAAAAGTATCAGAAGTGCTTCACAGGTTAAGATGACTGAACTGTTAAAAACCATAGAAAAACCTCTTTTAGATAAAGTATTATCAAAAAAGGATGTAGTAGAATACGTTCTTGAAAATGGCAGGGACGAAGAACTGTCCTTGCTGATAAATGAACTAAAGAAGGGATAATATATGGAAGTTCAGACAGGAAAGATAATCAGTGCGCAGAAGACACCTACGCACTTTATGTTAGCGTCCAAGATCGTGATCTTAGTTGCTACACTTATTCTCTATGTGATGCAGATGCTGATAGCAGTTCCGCTCTTCGGAGCATTTGTCCTGGAAGCAAACTGGGGTGAACTGGATAATACACGTCTCTCGGCCGTGGGCATCCTGCTGGCTGTAGCGTTGGTATTGGATCTTGTTTCATTCGTACTCGCGATTATCGGATCTGCAAAGCAGGAAGAGCCTAAGACAAAGATGACGGTCATCATCAAGGCGCTCTTTATTCCGTTCTTTCTGATCAACATCACGCTCTATGTATTATCATTTTTGGGAATGCTCAATCCGTTCCTTATGTGGGCGATCCCGCTCGTTATGGTCATCGGTGTCTGCCTGACATACGCTTATATGTTCATGTCGAGCTGGCCTGACATAATCTACATGATCATCTACCTGATCAAGAATAAAAGACGCCCAAAACTCGGAACGGTTTTAGGCATCATTTTCGAATTCTTCTTTGTACTTGATATCGTAGGCGCGATCCTTATACACAGGGCATATAAGAAGAGCCTTGAAGAAAGCGTCTGATCAGAGAAGATCGCTTAATTTCTTACTATACAGATAATCGTGAACGATTCCGTCGAACTCTTTCCACATGGGAAGAGTTTCGCATTTTTTGCGCCTCGGACAGTCGTAATTCTTGTCGGCAAGGCATGCAACGGAACAGATCGTTCCTTCCAGAAGGGTAAGGATCTCACCGACGGTATACTTCTCGGGCTTTTTTACGAGCTTATATCCGCCGCCTTTGCCGCTTAAGCCCTTGATGAGGCCGCCTTCGACCATCTGCTTTACGATTATCTCCAGATATTTCTTGGAGATCTCCTGTCTGTCGGCTATATCCTTGAGCGGGATATAGCTGCCGTTATCGTTTTGAGCAAGGTCTATCATGACGCGAAGACCGTATCTTCCTTTAGTTGAGATCATACCTATATCCCCCTCAAATTCATGATTCACCCATTATAACAGTAGGTAAAAGGGTAAATCAATACCTAAAACCTATTGACACAGTAGGAAATAGGTATTACCATATCGCCAGACATGTACAAGAGAGGAGAATCACCTTGATATACGCAGATAATGCCGCCACTACGAAGATGAGTGACGCGGCCATTCAAACACTCACAGATCTTTTGAAAGACACCTACGGAAACCCTTCAAGCCTTTATGAATTCGGCCAGAAGGCCAAGGAAGTGCTTGAGCAGGCAAGAAGAGATGTCGCAGACGCAATCGGTGCAGAGCCTAATGAGATCATATTTACATCAGGCGGAAGCGAAGCAGACAACCAGGCTATCCTGTCAGCAGCTAAGATGGGCGCTCTTAAGGGTAAGAAGCATATCATCTCGACGGCTTTCGAGCATCACGCAGTGCTTCATACTTTAAGAAAGCTCGAAAAGGAAGGATACGAAGTAACCTATCTCGACGTTCATTCGAACGGACTCGTAACTGCAGAGCAGGTAGCTGACGCGATCCGTGAGGATACATGTCTTGTTACCATCATGTATGCAAATAATGAGATCGGAACGATCCAGCCTATCCGTGAGATCGGTGAAATCTGCAGAAGTAACAATGTTACATTCCATACAGATGCTGTACAGGCAGTAGGTCATATCCCGGTTAATGTCGTAGACGACAACATCGACATGCTCTCTGCATCAGGCCACAAGTTCCACGGTCCTAAGGGCGTAGGCTTCCTTTATGTAAAGAAGGGAATTAAAGTATTTAACCTTATTGAGGGCGGCGCTCAGGAGAGAAACAGAAGAGCAGGCACCGAGAATGTTCCGGGCATAGCTTCTATGGCTGCGGCGCTTAAGGAGTCTGTCGCATCACTTGACTCCTATAAGGCAAAGCTCACTCCCATTAGAGATAAGATCATCAAAGGTATAGGAGAAATCCCTCACTCTGCACTTAACGGCGATGCATTAAGCAGAGTCCCTTCCAATATCAATTACTGCTTCGAAGGTATCGAGGGCGAATCGCTGCTCCTCCTTCTTGACGATAAGGGTATCGCCGCATCTTCCGGAAGCGCATGCACATCTGGCTCGCTCGATCCGTCACACGTTCTTCTTGCTATCGGAAGGATCCATGATGTTGCACACGGCTCGCTCCGTTTGAGCCTTGGTGAGGACATTACGGAAGAAGATGCAGATTACATCATCAAGTCAGTCAAGGAAGTTGTTGAGTACTTAAGAGGCTTCTCGCCCGTATGGCGTGACCTTGTCGCAGGCAAGAAAGAATTCATTCTTTAAGGGAGGTTTTAATATGGCTTTATATAGTGAGAAAGTAATGGATCATTTCAGAAATCCGAGAAATGTTGGCGTACTTGAGGACGCTAACGGAATAGGTGAAGTCGGCAACGCAAAGTGCGGCGATATCATGAAGATGTATCTGAAGATCGAAGACGATATCGTAAAAGACGTTAAGTTCGAGACATTCGGCTGCGGCAGTGCTATCGCATCAAGCTCTATGGCAACAGAGCTCATCAAGGGCAAGCCCGTATCAGAGGCAAGACAACTTACCAATAAGGCTGTTGCAGAGGCATTGGACGGACTTCCGGACTATAAGATGCACTGCTCCGTATTGGCTCAGGAAGCCATTGAATCAGCGCTTAAGGACTACGAGAGCAGACAGGAAAAGAAGTAAATTTATAAACCTATTGACATAATAGGTAAATAGGCGTAAAATCACTGCCATAATCAAAATCTATAACAGAAGGAGACAGTAATGATGAAGTGCATGTGTTGTTGTATGTCATATACCCGGGCAATGAACAGTTGCTGTCTCAATTTGATTCGATGTTGAATGGATCATACTGGCAATCACGTTCTTAAATGCCCGGAGCTTTATCAATAGCGCCGGGCTTTTTTTTATCAAAATCTGCTAATTCGAAAAGAGGAAAACAAAATGACTAATATATCTGAACTTAATCTTAATTCAATTCTTATCCACGGCGGTATCGACGGCGATGAGATAACCGGTGCAGTAAACGTTCCGGTCTACCAGACTTCAACTTATAAGCAGGACGGTATCGGCAAGAACAGAGGATGGGAATATTCCAGAACAGGCAACCCTACAAGAGCAGCGTTAGAGAAGCTCATCGCAGATCTGGAGCAGGGCAAATACGGACTTGCATTCGCATCAGGCCTTGCTGCGATCAATACAGTATTATCACTTTTCAAGAGCGGCGATAAGCTCGTCGTATCAGACAATATCTACGGCGGTACATTCCGCATACTTGATAACGTTTTCAAGAACTTCAATATCACATATAAGATCGTAAACACATCTGATCTTGAAGCTGTCGAGAATGCTATTGATGATGACGTAAAAGCTATTTACATTGAGACTCCCGCAAATCCGCTTCTCACGATCACTGACATCGAAGCAGTCTCGAAGATCGCAAAGAAGCACAATAAGCTCGTTATCGTCGACAACACTTTCCTCACACCTTATCTGCAGCGTCCTCTGACACTTGGCGCGGATATCGTTATCCACAGCGGCACAAAGTATCTCGGCGGACATTCAGATACCATCTCAGGCTTTGTAGTAGTGAATGACAGGGAACTGGCTAACCGCCTATACTATCTCCAGAATGCGATCGGCGGCGTCCTCGCTCCCTGGGACAGTTTCCTTATCATCAGAGGCATCAAGACCCTTGGCGTCCGTATGGACAGGCATGTTGCAAACGCCGGCAAAATCGCAAGATGGCTTAATGAAAGCGGCTTTGTTAGCAAGGTCTATTATCCGGGCCTCGAAAACGATCCGGGCTATGAAGTGCAGAAGAAGCAGGCTGACGGAGCAGGCGCGATGATCTCATTTGTGCTTAAGGATAAATACGACTATAAGAAATTTTTCGAGAACTTAAACCTCATTACTCTTGCAGAGAGCTTGGGCGGCGTCGAATCACTCGTATGCCACCCCGCCACGATGACACATGCTGCGATCCCCGCAGACATCAGACGCAAGGTCGGCATCGTAGATGAGCTCATCAGATTCTCTGTAGGCATCGAAGATGTTGATGATCTTATTGCAGATCTTAAGCAGGCAATCGAGAATTCAGCAAAGTAATAAGAGGTGATCACCATGAACAATGTATATGAAGATATAAGAAGTATGATCGGCAACACACCGATCCTTAAGATCAACCATATGGGCGTCAAGCCCGGAGTAAATATCTATGCAAAGCTTGAATTGATGAACCCCGCAGGAAGCGTAAAAGACCGTGTAGGTGTCTACATGATCGACGATGCAAAAAAGCGCGGGATCCTGAAAGAAGGCGGCACGATAATCGATGCCACAGCAGGCAACACAGGTATCGGAATCGCAGTTGCAGCGCTCAATCAGGGCATCAGAGTTATCTTTACGGTACCTGAGAAATTCTCCATTGAGAAGCAGCAGGTGATGCGCGCTTTAGGCGCGGAGATAATTCACACATCAAGAGAAGAAGGCATGTTAGGTGCCGAGAGAAAAGCAGAAGAACTCTTAAAGCAGATCGATGGCTCAGTCTCATTAAGACAGTTCAGAAATCCTGCAAATCCTCTTGCACACTATGAGACAACCGGACCTGAGATCTATTCACAGCTTGACGGCAATATCGATTATTTCGTAGCAGGCGCAGGCAGCGGCGGAACATTCTCGGGCGTTGTTAAATACCTGAAAGAGCAGAATCCGGATATCACCGGAGTGCTTGCAGATCCTTACGGATCAACGATCGGAGGCGGAGAGCATTTCGATTACAACATTGAAGGAATAGGCAATGATTTCATCGCTGACACGATGGACATCACCCTGGTGGATAAAGTCATTAAAGTCAGTGACGATGAAGCATTTGAGATGAGCAGAAGGCTCGCAAAGGAAGAAGGCATCCTTGCAGGATCTTCATCGGGCGCAGCGCTTGCAGCTGCATTTAAACTCGCATCTGAAATAGAGAGCGGAAACATAGTAACTGTCTTCCCTGACAGGGGCGACAGGTATCTTAGCAAAGGATTATTTGATCAATGAGCAACGTCTTTGAACTGACAAACGTATATAAGACATATAAGAACGACGGCAAGGAATTTGAGGCGTTAAAGGACGTAAGCCTTGAAGTGCGCGAAGGCGAGATCTTCGGCATCATAGGCATGAGCGGCGCAGGAAAATCAACGCTGGTAAGAACGCTTAACCGTCTTGAGGAAGTAACTTCAGGCACCGTTAAGTTTTATGAAAAAGATCTCGCGTCTTTGAAGGCGCGTGAACTACGCGAAGTAAGACACTCCATCTCCATGATCTTCCAGGGGTTTAATCTCGTTAACCAGAGAACGGTTCTGTCTAACGTGGAGCAGCCCCTGAAGATCGCGGGAGTATCCAGAAAAGAGCGCAGGGAAAAGGCTCTTCAGATGCTTGAGATCGTTGGCCTTTCTGATAAGAAAGACGTGTTTCCGGCACGCCTTTCGGGCGGTCAGAAACAAAGAGTTGCGATCGCAAGAGCGCTTGCGGCAGACCCCAAGGTGCTCTTGTGCGACGAGGCAACGAGCGCATTAGACCCGAAGATCACAGGAGAGATATTAGACCTCCTTAAGAAGATCAATCTCGAGAGGAAACTTACGATAGTCATCATCACACATGAGATGTCTGTAGTGGAGAAAATCTGCGACCGTGTAGCCATTATCGATGACGGCACTCTCGCTGAGGTTGGTGACGTTAAAGATGTCTTCTCTAACCCTAAGTCTAATGCTGCGAAAAAGCTCGTTTTCCCAAGCAATCCTTTCGATCCATCTGATCCCGATGGAAGGATAGTACGTATCGTTTTCGACGGCTCGCATTCGAGCGAACCGTTCATCGCAAATCTCGTCGAGAAGACAGGCCTTAAGGTCAACATCTTAAGCGCAAATACAAGAAGTGTGGGCGGCATCGGCTACGGCCAGATGATCGTCGAGCTCCCTGAATCCAAAGAAGACCAGAAGACCATCATCGATTTCTTTACAGAGGGCGGCCTTAACGTAACGGAGGTGGAACATCATGAGTGAATATATAAGACAGGCAATATTATCCGGCATCCTTGAGACCTTTGAGATGACGCTCTTTGCGTCTTTATTCTCATACCTTATCGGTATGCCTCTAGGCGTGATCCTTTATGCAACATCAAGAGGACGTCTTCTTGAGAACCGCGTTGTAAATGCTGTGATCGGATTCATCGTAAATGTAACACGTTCGCTGCCGTTCCTTATCTTGCTTGTATTGCTCATTCCGTTTACGCGTTTTGTAGTCGGATCTTCGATCGGCACGGTAGCTTCGATCGTACCTCTTACTGTAGGCGCTATTCCGATCGTCGCACGAATGGTCGAGTCATCCTTAAATGAAGTAAATCCGGGCATCATCGAGGCAGCAACATCCATGGGCGCATCGCCCGTATACACGATAATACATTTCATCATTCCCGAAGCGACACCTTCGCTTCTTCAGGGCGGCGCGATCAACGTAGCAACAGTGCTCGGATACTCTGCGATGGCAGGCGTTATCGGAGGCGGCGGACTTGGCGCGATCGCTCTTCAGTACGGCTACTACCGTTACCAGAAGGATGTTTTGTGGACCACGGTCACGCTTCTCATCATCATGGTAATGCTCATTCAGGAGATAGGTATCAGATTGTCGAAGAAGACTCGAAAGACTTGAACTGATGAAATAAGGACAGCCGCCTTTCGTGGCGGTTGTTTTATTTAAGAGGTTTTACACCATTTCTATTTATTTTGCTTTTGGTGTAAAAAACAGGCCGTTTTTTACACCATTTTGAAATATTATAAATTTGGTGTAAAAACGAGTTGCTTTTCAAAAATTTCCGCCGCTTCATATAACGAACCTCGTTCTAACTCAATAAAATAAGGCATTCGAAGGATTTTTGAAAAAATGTAAATTACCTATTGACATAGTAGGTAAGTACCGATATACTTACACCATCAACTCGAAAGGAGGCGTGAAAAATGTATAGCAAGATCACTAACACAGTAAACAGCATGATGTGTTGTCGAATGCTTAGCTCCCGGGCACTCAAGATGGCCACGGCGATGAGCTCTGATGCTTCACGCCTTGCAAAACGATGTTGATGCTTTGATACGCAGATAACATGCCATGTGCCCGGGAGTTAAATCTGAACTTCCGGGCATTTTCTTGGCCCTGAACAAGAAAGTAATAATCAAAGCAAAAAATAAATCATATCCAAAAGGAGATAAAAACCATGAAAGCCAACATTCTTAAAAGAGTAATCGCATCTGCACTTTTACTTACAGTTACAGCATCTTTTGCAGCATGCGGCAAGACAGAAGGCACAACAGCAACTACTGCTGCAGCAGGAAGCAACACACAGTCCGAAGCACAGGCTGATGCAAAGGCAAACGTAGTCCTCAAGGTAGGCGCAAACATCACACCTCACTCTGAGATCTTAGAGTTCGCAAAGCCTCTCCTCGCAGAGCAGGGAATCACACTTGAGGTAGTAAAGCTCGAAGATTCCATCACACCTAACACAGGCGTTATCGAAGGAAGCCTCGATGCAAACTATTTCCAGCACGTCCCTTACCTTGAGCAGTTCAACAAAGAAAACAATTCATCACTTGTTTCAGTAGGCGCAGTTCACTATGAACCCTTCGGCATCTATGCTGGCAAGACAAAGGATCTTAAGGATCTTCCGGACGGCGCAACAGTAGCAGTTCCTAACAACGTAACAAACGAAGCAAGAGCACTTCTCCTTCTCGCACAGGAAGGCATCATCAAGCTTAAGGACGATGCAGGAATCAATGCAACAGTAGAAGATATCACAGAGAATCCCAAGAACATCAAGTTCAAGGAATTAGCTCCCGAGCAGCTCGTAGCAGCACTTCCTGACGTAGACGTTGCAGTCATCAACGGCAACTATGCAATCGAAGGCGGCCTCCACGTAAGCCAGGCACTCGCAGTAGAAGCAAACGACGGACTTGCAGCACAGACATACGGAAACATCATCGCAACATCTGCAGAGAAGGCAAACGATCCTGCAATCAAGAAGCTCGTTGAAGTTCTCCAGGGACCTGAAGTATCCAAGTACATCAAGGATACATACGACGGTGCAGTCGTTCCCCTTTTCTGATAAGGAGTAATAACTATGATCGGATTTGAGTACTATAACCCCGCGAAGATCGTCTTCGGTGAAGGGTCTGAAAAGAGTCTTGCAAAGCTCCTTAAGCAGAATAACGTAAAATCACTCCTATTAGTAACAAGCGGAGATTTTGTAGAGACACTCGGCATTTACGAAGTTATCAGGGACGCCGTAAAAGAATTGAATATCAAGCTTTCCGAGAGCAGGGAAGTAGTACCCAATCCGAGCATCGAACTCGTAAGAAAACTTGTTGAAAAAGGTAAGACCGACGAAGTGGATTTTGTTTTGGCTGTCGGTGGAGGAAGCTCCATCGACACCGCCAAAGCAATCGCTATCGGAATCCCCTACGACGGAGATGTCTGGGACTTCTTCTCGAAGGGTGCAGTTCCTGAGAAGGTATTGGGAATCGGCGTTATCGCAACAACAGCATCTTCCGGATCTGAGACATCCAATGCAGCCATCCTCTCATACGGTGAGTGGAAGAAGGGCTTTGAAGATGACAGGATCATTCCGAAGTTTGCGGTCATGAATCCCAGATACACGGTCAATCTTCCTGAGTACCAGACATATGTAGGCATCGCAGATGTGCTTTCGCACCTGCTCGAAAGATACTTCTCCGATGAGAAGAATTCAGATACAACGGACTATCTGATCGAAGGCGCAGTAAAAGCTTTACTCGTAAATGCGAAAAGGCTTATAGACGATCCCAGGGATATCAACGCAAGAGCAGAGATACAGTGGCTCGCATCTGTAGCGCACAACAACTTCCTTGATGCCGGAAGATCGGCCGACTGGGGATCACACCGCATCGAGCATGAATTGTCCGCACAATACAACATCACACACGGTGAAGGAATGGCAATAGTTTTCGTCGCATGGACGAAGTACATTGCAGGGATCAAACCTTGGAGACCGGCGCTGCTCGCTTCAAGAGTTTACGGCAAAGATCCTTATGATTTCGACGAGAAGGAAAGAGCACTCCTTCTGTCCGGAGAATTCGAGAGATTCTTCAAGAGTTTAGGACTTAAGACAAGACTTTCCGAACTTGGAATAACAGACAAGGACTTTAAGACAATGGCTGAACGTGCAACAGCCGGAGGAAACGTAGGACACTATGTTCCCTTAGATGCACAGAAGATAATAGACATACTTGAATTGGCACTTTAATGGAATCACCACATAAAGAATCACTATTAAGGAGAATAACAAAATGGCTAGAATCAAATTGGTAGAACAGAATGAGGCAACAGGTGCAGAGAAGGAGCGCTATGATGAGCTCGCAGGCAGAAACGCAGTAACAAACATGAAGAAGGGTCTTCTGAACGACGCTGCAACATACGACGCTTACATGGCTTGGTACACATCATGGAAGAGACTCGTTGAAGTTATCGGTGAGAAGGATGCTATCCTCTACGCTCACAAGATCTCAACAACCAACTCATGCCAGCTCTGCTCCCTTTTCTTTATCAGCGACGTTAAGGGTCTTGGCTTGGATCCCGCAAACCTCGTTTACGATGAGAAGGAAACACTTCTTGCAGCACTTGCAGAGTCCATCGTAAAGGACCCCACATCAGTATCAGATGAGCTTTTCGAGAACTTAAGAAAATTCTTCAACGATCAGGAACTCGTTGTTATCGTTGGTTTTGCAGGTCAGATGATCGCTACAAACAACTTTAACTCAGTCTTCAAGATCGACGTTGATAAGCGTCTGCTCCCGCTCGTACAGGAATTCAAGCCTGCTACATGGAGAGCTGACATCAAGAAGTAATCCCTTTGGGGACCCCGCAGGCTTTTGGTGATTCGAATAGGCAGGGACCCATTCCGGGAACAAGGCCTCATGCTGAGGTAACCTTGTGATATGAAAAAGACGGGCATTCTCTTATGAGGTGCCCGTCTTTAATTTATGTGAGTATTAAGTTATGAATTTACGGCCAGGTGCCCGGCAGAACTGATATTAATACAGCAGTTCAAAGACAGGCTCCATAAACTCATATACGTCATGGGACCAGAATGTTGCCCAGCTAAGAATAGAATAGACCATTCCGACAAAGCTCGTGATGAGGCCGATAATTGCCAACACTTTCAGTGCGCCGTTTTTTCTGGTCAGACCAATGATAGATAAGATTACTCCGGCAAGACCTGTAAATATACTGAGGATATTGACGAAAATTACCCAGGAAATTGGAAGTGTTTCCAATCCTAATATAAAGCCTGCGATCGCGAAGCCCTTGGATTTTTTGACACGGGCAGGTGATGCTGCAGCGGGCTGGGGAGAAACTGGCTGAGCAACCGGCTGTGCAATTGGCTGAGCTGACGGCTGCGCCTGGACGACAGGCTGTACTGAAGGCTGGGGCTGCTGAACCTGAACAGCAGGCTGTGGTGCCGGCTGGGAGACGGGTGCACCGCAATTAGGACAGAAGGACTGGCCTTCGCTTATCAACGAACCGCAAGAACTGCAATACATAAGATTTCTCCTTAAGCTTTATTGATAATTTATTATCTCACAAAGCGTGTATTTCAAAAATGAAATTTGCGTTTCTTTAATTCGTGCAAATATTTAATTGTCCGTTGACAATTATCAAAAGTGATACTATTATCAAAAATGATAATGGTTGTCCGGAAAGATCAACCGTGACCGTGATCAAGCCCGTATACATAAGGAAGGAAGCAAAGTATGGATCTGTCAAAATATCTCTCGAATTCAGCCTGCGGAAGAATACTTCAGTTTTTATCAGACGGCGGTGAGCATACCACCAAGGAGATAGCTGAGTATCTTTCAGATGTTCCGGTACCTACTTTGTACAGGCATATTAATGCCCTTATTGAAGGCAATATGATCATCGTTAAGGAAGAGCGTAAAGTAAGGGGCAGCCGTGAGCGCGTTTTGGTCGCAAATATGGAGTGGAATAATGATTTGAGTTTGTCTGAGCTGTCATACCCTTACTTTATGAATCTTCTTAACAGGTTCTATAAATACGAAAATACACGCTTAAAAGATAATGACCTTTCACAAATGGAAAAGGACAGGCTGTTCATACTGCAGATGCTCTTTTTCCTGGAAGATGATGAGATGGATGCATTCATTGAGGAAGTCTTCGCATTAAGAGAGAAGTACATGAAGATCTCAGAGAAGAATAAGGGTAAGAAGGGCAAGCTCAGAAACATCAACTTCGTGTCTGCGCCTGAGGAGATTGAATAAGAGGCAATTATGTCAAAGCCGGTACTTAAAAGAAAATATGCCAAATGGGGATATATCTTTTCTATCCCGTTTGTTGCTGCATATCTGGCGTTCCAGGCATATCCGTTTGTATATCAGCTCCTGATAGCTTTTTCGAGCATGAAGGGAGCGGGAAATACGACGATAGAGCTGTTGCCGTTTTATTCGCCGAAGGACGGAAAGCCTTTCTATTTTCTGGAGAATTTCAGATTTGTTCTTACGTCAAAATCATTCTGGAAATCATTCGCAAACACTTGGATCTTATGGCTCATGAGCGTCGGATTTGAATTGGGATTCGCATTCCTTTTCGCAGCGTGGTATACGGACAGAAGGCTTAAGATCAAGAACCTGTTCTTCAGGATCGTATATGCGTTTCCGAACTTTATCGCGCCGATCGTAGTCAGTGCGGTTGCGCTTAAGATGTCCGATCATATGAATCCATGGATCAATGATGTAATGAAATCAGTCTACGGATGGTTCGGAATGCAGTGGAAGACAACGAACTTCATATATGAGGAATGGCCGACTAAGGCATATGTCGCATTCCTGAACTTCTATATGTGGTTCGGTTACCAGACGATACTTATCACCGCAAGCATGGCGAGCATAGACAAAGCGTTATACGAAGCGGCAGAACTCGACGGCGCGAACCGCGTGCAGACATTCTTTAAGATCACGCTGCCCTGCATGCGTCCGATGCTGATATTCGTGCTCGTCACGACGATGCTTGGCGGACTTAATATGTACGATGTCCCGGCGATGTTCGGAGGCGGCGGAACCTCAAATTCTGTATTGACTCCGATGCTCTGGCTCTACAGGCAAGGTTTCTCTGGAACTTATAACTATAACAGGGCATCAGCAACATCGATTATACTTGGCGCTATCGGAATCTGCTTATCTCTTGTCATGTTCTATGTTCTAAGGGACAGGGATGAGGCGCGACTCAAGAAGATCATCAGGCGCGAAAGAAGAGAATCAAAATAATAATAATACTGATAGAAACAAACAGCGCGTTTGTATTAAAATACAAAAGGATCTAATTGATCAGGAGGATAAATAAATGATAGGAAATAAGCGGTTCAGTCTCCTTTACCCCAGGGGTAAGAAAGTATATTTTATGGAACTCGAGGACAGTGCTTTCCATGATCTCGGACTCGATGTGATCACAAAGGAAGTATCTTCCGAACCAAAGGAGCAGGGTATTATCCATGACATCTTAGCCAATCTTTCTCCTGATCCTGATGTAACTAATTACAGACAGGATATTTTCGAGGACCTTAGAAATCTTCCTGATATAAGAAAGAAGCTCGAGGAGCTTTTTGAGAAGATCGAATTCAACAAACAGTACGGCGTTTTAAGGAAATCCAAGGATGAGGTCGAAGGCCTCTGGTTCCTGATGCACCGTTTAAACCAGTACAGGGATTACATTACCTGCGTCGATTCGCTTAAGGAATGCTTAAGCGACGAGAGGATCAAGTCACAGGGTCTTAAGGACTACAAGGCATATATCGATGAAGTCTATGCTGATGCGCATTTTAACGATCTTAAGAAAGACCTCGAAAAGCTCGTCAAAGAGACATCCGAAGTCCAGAGTGTCACTATCGGCATGAACCTCAACGGACGCCTTGAAGCTACCAGCATGGGTATTATCTCGGTAAATAACAAGCCGTTTAAGAAGTCTAATATCGTAAGCAATTTTGCTGACGGAATCGGCGGCGACAAGATCAAGGACGGTAATGAGTGGAACGGTGATATGCATTACCGTCTTGTCGAGAAGTCTGCGGGCTTTAACCTTGTAAATGCCTGGTCCGACGCGTTGGTTGCAACCAATCCTCTTGTCCGTTCTGCAAGCGGTGGCAGCACCACAACATCTATCGCACAGGGCGACGGAATAGGCAACACACCTGCGCAGTTCGATACAATCCTTAATAAGATGCTCGACGTAATGGCAAAGAACTTAAGAAGAACAATCGATAAATATGCAGATATGGCATTGAATGAGGTCGCTGATGTAATCCCCGAATTCGTTTACTATATCCGCTTTATCGATTTCATGGAAAAGATCGAGAAGAAGGGCTTCAAGCTTACCAAGGCAAAGGCTATCCCTAACGGAAGCAAGTCAATGTCTGCAAAGGGCTTCTATAACTTCAAGCTCGCTATGAATCTGGCTGATCCCAAAGAGCTCGTTACAAACGACCTGGACTTCGATGACGATCACACGATCTACATCCTTACAGGTGCCAACAGGGGCGGTAAGACAACAGCGACACAGGGTATCGGATTATTGTTCGCGCTCGCACAGGGCGGCGTCTTCGTACCTGCAGATTCATTCGAATTCGCACCTGCAGACTGCATCTATACGCACTTCCCGGCAGACGAAGATAAGACAATGGATCTCGGCCGCTTGGGCGAAGAGTGCATCCGTTTCAAGGATATCTACACAGATGCTACTGGAGACAGCCTTATCCTCATGAATGAGACATTCTCGACCACTTCTTTCGAAGAGGGCTATTACATCGCTTGCGATTCCATCAAGGCGCTTTTTGCCAAGGGGTCCAGAACGATCTACAACACCCATATGCATAAGCTTGGGTTAGATGCTGAAGAGTTCTCCAAGGGCTTTAAGAAGAAGGCTTCTTCCCTCATCGTTAAGAGCGACGGCGGCAAGCGTTCTTTCAAGCTCGCAATCGCGCCTCCGGAAGGATCTTCCTATGCAGCTGATATCGCCAAGAAGTATGGCGTAACGTACGAAATGCTCACGGGCAATAAGGAATAAAGAGGTATCCGTTACAGGAGAACTCCGCGTAATGCCTGATGACGCATATCTCTTAGAGTTATAATATACAAATCACTTTGGGGAAGAATTTACTGTTATGAGAAACAAAAACCACATTGAGAGGCATTACACTAAGTGGGGATATATATTTATCATCCCTTTTGTAGTTGTATTCCTCATCTTTAATTTCTGGCCGTTGGCAAGCACTTTCTACTATGCATTCTGTTATCTGAAGCATGCCGGCAATACAAATCCGGAGTTCCTGCCTTCGATCGGCGAGCCTTTGTTCAAGAACTTTACTGAAGTATTCAAGGCCAAGTCATTCTATAGTGCATTGCAGAATACATTTCTCTTCTTCCTGGCTTCGACCATCCCTGAGTGGATCCTGGCATTCTGGCTCGCTGTAATGATGACTGACAGAAGGATGCACATCAAAGCCAGATTCATTTGGAAGCTTGCATTCTTTTTCCCCAAGCTCATGTCAGGCGGCATTCTCGGTGTTAGCATAACTTCAACAATAGTCGGTTTTGTCGCTAATGCTGCAGGTCTTTCTGCTGCAGCAATGTCCATGAACGGTTTTGGACTTACAGAGAAGGACATGGAGTTCGTATTATCGGTAAAGTTTATCATTATCGTTGCATCCATTCTTCTGCATTTCGGCATCACGTTTATCTATGCGGTTGCGGGCATCACCGGCATTCCGGTCGAGACATTCGAAGCTGCGGAGATAGACGGTGCCAACAGACTTCAGACCTTCTTTAAAATAACGCTCCCAAGCATGCGTCCGATGCTGTTCTTTATAACCGTTGTATCTGTTGTAGACGGTCTGGGTATGTATGATATCCCTTCGCTTTTCGGCGCATATGACACGACCAGATCTAATCTTACATTGATGATGTACATGAATAACCAGGCATTCCAGGGCTCTTATGCTTACGATAAGGCATCCGCGGTAAGCCTTGTAATGCTTGCCATCTATATTGTTTCTGCCTTGATCGTCTATTTCCTGCTCCTCAGAGATAAGGATGAAGCAAAACTTAAGAAGGCCATCAGACAGGAACGCAGGGAATTGAAGAGAGGAATCTGAGGGAATAGTTATGAGTACTAATGAATTGACATTAACAGCTGAAAAGAAAAGAACTATTGCCCTTAAGATCACAACTTACGTTGTTTCGATCCTGTTGGCGATGCTGATCCTTTCACCTTTTATATTGATGCTTTATCAGACTTTCGGAGAAGAGATCAAAATGGTTAATGGTGCGGGAGATAATAGATATCTTGAGATCAAACCGCGTGATCATATAATTACCTGGAAAGAGTTCAAAGGACTGTTTTCCGAAGGAGATTTCATCGGCTTCAAAAATTCAATGATCGTTACCTGCATAAGCACTTTCCTGAATATCTATTTTTCTGCGATTACTGCATACGCGATCACAGCTTATGAGTGGAAATTAAGAGCGGCATTCGAGAAGTTCATCATCGTTGCCATGATGGTACCGGCCACTGTATCTACTATCGGTTTTGTACAGATGTGCTACAAGTACCATCTGATCAATAACCTTATAATGCTGATCATTCCTGCGCTTGCGACACCGATGACGGTATTCTTCATGCGAATGTACCTGAAAGCTACTTTCTCCAGGGATATCGTGGAGTCAGCCAGGATCGACGGTGCAGGAGAATTCAGGATCTTTAACCAGATCATACTTCCTCTCATGAAGCCCGCTATTGCTACACAGACTATCTTCTGCTTTGTTGCGAGCTGGTCCAACGAATGGGTTCCGAGGATCATTCTCATTGAAGGTGAATCAAGGACGCTTCCTATCATGGGTAGTTATCAGGGCTCGCAGCTTCTTATGGCCATTCCGCCTTTGATCTTGTATTTGTTCCTTTCAAAGTACATCGTCGAAGGCATCGCATTAGGCTCCGTTAAGGCATAATTCAGGTTCGCGAAAACAAAGACGAAAAAGAAACAGAGGGTTGCTTTTGCAGCCCTCTTTTTACATATCTTTTGGAACTATATTTTAGTATAATAAACAAATCACGTTGGGAAATAGGGTTACAGTTATGAGGAACAAAAACCACATTGAGAGGCATTACACTAAGTGGGGATATTTCTTTATCATCCCTTTCGTAGTCGTATTCCTTGCTTTTAATTTCTGGCCTCTGGCCAGCACTCTCTATTATGCATTCTGCGATCTGAAGCATGCGGGAAATACGCATCCTGATTTTCTGCCTTCTATCGGCAAGCCTTTGTTCAAGAACTTTACGGAAGTTTTAAAGGCAAAGTATTTTCACAGCGCCCTTAAGAATTCGTTTTTCTTTTTCTTAGCGTCGACCATCCCTGAGTGGCTCCTGGCATTCTGGCTTGCTGCAATGATGACTGACAGAAGAATGCGTATTAAGGGAAGATTTATCTGGAAGACTGCTTTCTTTTTCCCTAAGCTTATAGCCGGAACGGCCTTGGCAGGAAGCCTTTTGATTCAGTTTATTTCAATCGTGGCAAACGGCACAGGTTATTCTGTGGCAGCTTTTGCTATGAATGGTTTTGGAATCACTGCTGATGACATGAAATTCTTTACGTCAGTACAGTTCATAATCATAGTTGTTTCGATATTTATGCACTTTGGAATCACGTTTATCTATGCGGTTGCGGGCATCACCGGTATACCAGTGGAGACATTTGAAGCTGCTGAGATCGATGGCGCAACCAGAACTTCAATATTCTTCAGGATCACGCTGCCCTGCATTAAGCCTATGCTCTTCTTCATTACAGTTGTCTCTGTTGTTGACGGCATTGGTATGTATGATCTCCCGAGTTATTTCGGAAGTTTCGATACTACCAGATCAAATCTGACTCTGATGATGTATATGCAGAACCAGGCGTTCCAGGGCTCTTACGCATATGACAAAGCTTCTGCCATAAGCCTTATTATTCTTGGTATTTACATTATCCTTGCTGTAATCATTTACTTCATTCTTCTTAGAGATAAAGATGAGATTCAACTGAAGAAGTTGATAAGGCAGGAACGCAGGGAATTGAAGAAGGGAATATGAGGGGTATAGTTATGAGCACTAATGAAGTTTCTTTAACTGCAGAAAAGAAGAAAACCATAGGTCTTAAGATAGTTACTTATATCGTATCTGTCCTGTTGGCGCTAATGGTATTATTGCCGTTTATTTCCATGATCCGTGAGATCTTCGGAGACGAGGTTGTTATCCTTCCTACAGCAAGCGGTAATTTCACCGTTGTTACGAAGCCCAGGGAGACCATGATGACCTGGAAAGAGTTTACTCAGCTCTTTAATAAGCCTACATGGACGGCTTTTGGTAATTTGGTTCTTGTAACTGTAACGAGCACAATACTGAATATTTATTTTTCCGCTATCACGGCATATGCGATCACGGCTTATGAATGGAAGTTAAGAGAGGCTTTCGAGAAGTTCATTATCGTTACCATGATGATCCCCGGCACGGTAGCTTCTATTGGTTTTGTCCAGATGTGCTACAAGTTCCACTTGGCCAATAACCTCGTAATGCTTATCATTCCGGCTATCGCGACGCCGATGACAGTATTCTTCATGAGAATGTACCTGAAGGCAACTTTCTCCAAAGAAGTAGTAGAATCGGCGAGAATAGATGGTGCCGGAGAATTCAGGATCTTCAACCAGATCATGTTGCCGCTTATGAAGCCTGCGATAGCTACACAGACCATATTCTGTTTTGTTGCAAGCTGGTCTAATTCCTGGGTTCCCAGTATCATTCTCATCGATGATAAGGTCAAAACACTTAACGTCCTTAATTATACTTCCGCAACATATGTGCGTGGTGCAGAGCTTTTGATGTGTATTCCACCTGTCCTGGTTTATCTTTTCCTGTCAAAACATATTGTCGAAGGTGTCGCGCTGGGTTCCGTTAAGGCATAACCTTGAGAAAACAAATAAGAGATCAGAGGGCAGCAGACGCTGCCCTTTTTAGTCCCATTAATCTAAAGGACTTTATTGTATTATTAGGCTGACAAATACTTTTTGGAGAATGGGAAATGTTTAGTTTTGATGATATAACAGGCGGCTCTGACGGCATCTTTATTGTCGTAGCCTTAGTGATAATAATCGCTGCAATACTTCTGGTCTTGATGGTCGTGGGTTTCCGCTACAAGTGGCAGAAATACAATATTGGCAGGGAAGAGCGCTTGATGCGCGAGGTCGCGAGCAGAAGAAGGATCAGGGTATCTGATAAGAATGAAGTGCTCGAGCGCGATAATTACACATGCCAGATCTGCGGCATCTCAAAAGATTATCTGGACAGCCTCTGCGAAGGGTTGGGAGATTATCTGCTTTTGGAAGTTGACCATATTCAGTCTGTCTCGCAGGGAGGTACGGGCGATGATATAGATAACCTCCAGTGCCTCTGCTGGCGCTGCAACCGTAAGAAGGGCGGGTACAAGACCAATGATGAAGTCCGCCGCCTGATCGACTACGGAATGGATTATCTGGATGAGAGGTATTGATGCTCCGGTCATTCATTTCGCGGGCTCGGTAACTTATAATATTTCTGTATGAGTGATATTTTAAAGGGCAAGACAGCTATTGTTACCGGAGCAAATTCCGGTATGGGCATGGCAACCGTGAAGGCGTTAAGCGGCATGGGTGCCAGGGTCATCATGCTCTGCAGAAGTGAGAAGAGAGGCCGGGAGGCGCTTACAAAACTTAGCGCAGACGGCCACCGCGACTTGGATCTCATCCTCTGTGATCTTGGTGACTACAGTTCCATAAGAGACTTTGTCTCGCAGGTTAAGAAGAAGTACGATCATATTGATATCCTGGTCAACAATGCGGGCTTTATCTCGCTCGACAGACAGGAGACGAAGGAAGGGCTGGAGAGGCAGTTCGGTATTAATCACATCGGCCATTTTCTTCTTACGACAAGTCTTCTGGATCTTATGGGCGAAGGCGGCAGGATCGTTAATGTTGCGTCAGGTGCGCATAAGACCGGCAAGATCCATTTCGACGATATAAACCTTCACAAGGGATTTAATGTAGTTAAGGCATATTCACAGAGTAAGCTTGCAAATGTTCTTTTTACCAGGGAACTCGCGCGCCGCGTTAAGGACAGGGGCATAACGGTGAACTGCTGCCATCCGGGAGCTGTTGCGACCAACATAGGCATCGACCGTGAGACGGGCTTCGGCAAGACCATAACGGGACTTCTCAAGCCCTTTTTCCAGACACCTGAGCAAGGTGCAAGGACAGCTATATTCTTAGCTTCTGACGATTCTGTATCAGGCATTACGGGTGAGTATTTCTATAAGTGCAGGATCGCAAGGTCTTCCAGGCGCTCGAAGGATCCTGAGCTTGCAAAAAAGCTCTATGAATTCAGCGAGGAACTGATAAACGGGAAAAAGTGATATAATTATCTGCGGATAAAAAAGGGGGATAGGAATTATGATTCTAGGTATTCATCCATTGATTTTATTAATGGCTCTTGTTGGCTTTGCTGCTGAAATACCTGCGGTGATCATTGGCTTCATTATTGTTTCAGGGAAGATCAAGTCTGTTAAGGTCCTGGGTATCGGGTATATCGTTACAGGTATTATCGGAATCGTTACGCAGGCAACTTTCCTCGCACGCAATATCGTCCGCACTTCTGATATCATCAGAATCCTGATTAACGTTGACACAGCTGCGGCAGCTGTATCTTCGCTTTTCGGACTTTTATGTGTCTGCTTATTTGTTCATAAGAACTACGGATGTAAATGGATATATTTTCCGCTGTTTGCACAGCCTATAGTCAGTGCGTTTTCGCGTGTGGTTTCCGGATTTGTCTTAAGCCGTATAGGCGGTGAAGGAGTTCTAATTGCAGGTACGGGCTTTTCCACAAACGTTACTTCACTGGTAACGGGAACTGTTACTGCGATCATTCTGATCGTAGTTTTTTACAGGAACAGGAAGAACGAGAAGATCATTCCTCACGCGTGGATCATCAGGCTCATAACATACTGCTGGAGCCTTGTTATGATCATCGCAAGCATTGGCTTCTATGCTTTCTGTCTTAGTGGCGGATCAGGTGCGGAAAGTATATATTTCGAACATATAGAAAACTTCTCAATATTCCAAATCATTTACACGTTGTTCGGTTCGTTTGTCGGAATCGTAATGCCTGTATATGTCCTGGTTATGGCAAAAAGGGCAGAGAAGAAACTTGAAGAGACTTCAGCTTATATTGAAGATTGATCTGAAAGGAGACTTATCATGGGAAGAAAGAATTTCGGCTCAAAGCCTGTTATGTATCCGCAGCCGGTGCTCATCATAGGAACATACGATGAGAACGGTGTTCCCAATGCGATGAATGCCGCATGGGGTATCACGACCGACTATCACGAGATCACGATCAGCCTGGGCGAGCACAAGACCACAGATAATCTTGCTGTCCGGAAAGCATTTACGGTCAGCATGGCCACAGAAGACCAGGTCATCGCTTGTGATTATGTAGGCATTGAGTCAGGAAGAAAAGAACTTGATAAGTTCGCTAAGGCAGGATTCCATGCGACAAAGAGCGAATTCGTTGACGCACCTCTTATTGATGAGCTTCCGATGGCTTTGGAGTGCAAAGTGAAGAGTTTTGAAGACGGGATCCTCGTAGGTGAGATCGTAAATGTCTCAGTTGATGATAGCGTCCTTACAGACGGTAAGATCGATCCGAAGAAGCTAAAGCCAATTACTTTCGATCCGATTAACAACACTTATATCGGATTAGGCGAGAAGGTCGGAAATGCCTTCAGCGACGGAAAAAAGATCAAGTAATAAAAGATAAAGGCCGGGAAACGATCCCGGCCTTTTCTTTAGAGTAACGTAACCTTGTTTCTTCCGTTATGCTTTGACGCATACATCGCTTTATCGAGTCTGTTAAATGCCTCCTTGAACTCATCGTCAGCTTTGAGCTCAGTGACACCGATTGAACAGGTGATATGGTAAATGTCAGGGAACTGGTAAGCTTCGACTTTCTGTCGGAGGTTCTCTGCCATAGCACTTGCTTCTTCGGCATTCTTTTCGCGGCAGACTATTACAAATTCCTCGCCGCCCCAGCGTCCCACCAGTGCCTTCTCTTCAACAGAGGCGTCCATCAGGAGCTTTGCGAAATGCTTCAGGGTAACATCGCCAACGGCATGTCCATAGTTGTCGTTTACCTGCTTGAAGTGGTCTAAGTCGAGCATCATGACTGAGACCGGATCATCACTGCTCTGACGGCGGGTAATGGCGTTGTTGAGCTGTGTCTCGATCTCACCGTGATTAAGGACGCCTGTAAGAGGATCCTTGATCGCCTTTTCCTCATACTTCTGAAGTGTAGACATCAGTTCCATGGACTTGTCGTTGATATCCTGAACCATGAAGACGAATCTGTAATCGTCGTCGTTATAAGTCTGAGCGCGGCTGAAAATGAGCTTGACCCATATAAAGTTACCTTCAAGATTGCGCATCATGCAGTCATAAGATGATGTACGGCCGGGCGTGAAATTCTTCTTCAGGTACTCGGGATCCGTACGGCGGAGGAACTGTTCCTGATCCTCAGGCCAGATCATGTTGACGATCATCATTCTCCAGTCGGAATACTTAAGGTTGTAATTGACAACATCGTCAGAGATCTCCGTAACGTTGATGCTGCTCGTGGTATCGGCTACGAGGTCGATATACATGGAGAACAGGTAAGTATTCTGGATAGTGTTGATCTTCTTTGTCGTAAGGGATTCCTGGAGGGATTCGTTGTCGTCAAATTCATCCATTACGAAAATATACTTTGATGCGTTATCGAAAGGATAGACAGTAAGCTGTACGAGGTGAGAGACCTTCTCGTCCTCCAGCACGAGCCTAAGCCTTCTGCTGTACTTTGTCTTGAAAACGCCTGTGCTGTCGGCAAAGATCTGGTAGTCGCCTGCGACCTTCTCATTTGAATCATTGAAGTGGAACCACAGATCCAGGATGAGGTCATGGTAGATTCCTGATTCCTTAAGGAATGTCTCGAACATTCCACGGCGGATTATTGACTTATATGCATCAATTGCGGGGTCTACGACTACGATAGCATCGGCAGTATCCAGGAACAGGCCGGCTACGTCATTAACGGTAAAATCATATAAACTCTTGCTAGCCATAAATCGTCAACCTCCATATTTATTGCTTAGAAATCAATTCATCAATATATCTTCACCCCTGAAGTGAACTTATATGTTGATTATAGGGTGGCGATAAAAACTTGGAATTACGCAAATGAAAACAAAGCGTTTAGGATTGTTATTAACGTGTTAACAAACCCAAACGCCTAAATATTCTATTAATAAAATTGAGATTTACAATTATCCCAGCTGACTGATGACAGCCTGATAATCGCCCATGAACCGGAAGGTATTAAGGCCGGCCTTCTTGGCGCCTTCGATGTTATCTGCCCTGTCATCAATGAAGAGGCATTCTCCGGCATCCAAGCCGTATTTTTCAAGGAATGTCTTATAGATCTTAACGTCGGGCTTGAGCATGAGATAGTCTGATGAGACGAATACCCCGTTAAAGAAATCCAATGGCAGGAACTTGGGGAAGTATGTGTAGAACAGGTCGCTCGCATTGGACAGAACATAGATGCCGTAACCGTGATCTTTTACATATTCGCAGAATTCTCTTGCGCCCTCTAAAGGGTTCATGCAGATGTCCCAGTTGTCTGCGCACTTCTTTAATGCCTCGTGGTACTTCTCAGGGACTCTTACTTTTACAAGATCGAATCTGTCCTTGTCCTTGATATCGCCCTTGTCGCCTAAGGCCCACTCGGGTCCGTTGAAGAGCTCTCTGTCGATGATCTCTTTCTCCTCGTCAGAAGAACAGAATGAATTTAAAACGAATTCAGGGTTGAAATCCAGAAGGACATTTCCCATGTCGAGTACGATGTTTTTGATCATGATATTCACCTTAATCTCTTATCTTGATTAACAGCATAATTATAGATATACATCAGGGCTTTGCAATCACGGATAACGGAAAAAGTGTGTTAATTACGGCCTGAAAATGCATCTTACCGCCTCCTTTTGCATCTTACCCCCAAACCCGTTGTAAAGGCCAAAAAGCTTCAATATACTCTGCCCAAATCAATGAAGGGACAGGTATTTAACATGACAGGTTTACTGCTTATATTACTTATCGCTGCTGAAGCAGCATTTCTAATTTTCGAAGCTTTGAAGAGATCATCCGGCAAAAGGACGTGGCAATTAAGACGCCTTATCGTAAATGCAGCGCAGCTTTTGATATTCGGCATCATGCTTGTATTCCCGGGGATCGACACAAGCTTCAGATTTATGGGGCTCATTATCCTTCTTGCTGTAAGGATAGTTATTGCTTCTTTGTTCGCCCTCGCATTCAGGAAGAAGACTGACGCTAAGAAGACGGGCCTCAAGGTCTTGAGCCTTATCGTAAGCGCAGTTCTTATCAGCGGCGCGATGGTTCCGGCATTCCTTTTTACTGATTATGAGGGAAGGCCTGTGACAGGTTCTTATACTGTAGCGCAGAGCAACTGCATTCTTGTTGATGAGAGCCGCATTGAGACTTTCGAAAATGACGGCTCCAAAAGAGAAGTGCCGGTATATTTTTTCACACCCGCGGAAGCAAAAGAAGGAGAGAAATTTCCGCTGGTCATTTTCTCGCACGGCGCGTTCGGATATTATCAGAGTAACGCTTCGACATATCTTGAGCTTGCAAGCAACGGTTATGTTGTCGTAAGTATTGAGCATCCCTATCACTCATTCTTCACGAAGGATACTTCCGGAAAGACAGTCACTGTCGACCGGGATTTTTTCAGCGGCTGCATGAATGCGAACGGGGAAGTCACTTCTGAAGAAGATATCTATGAAATGTCCAAAGGCTGGATGGAGCTTCGTGTTGCGGACATGAATTTTGCATTAGATGCCCTGATCGCAGGAGCTGACAATAACGATACGGGATGCTTCTGGTTTGAGAATGATTCATCGAGAAAGGATGTTCTTAATGTCCTTACACATATAGATACGGACAAGATCGGCCTTATGGGTCATTCGATGGGCGGTGCCACTGCAGTTGAAGTCGGCAAGATCCGCGATGATATCGATGCAGTAATAGACATCGACGGAACGATGCTCGGCAATATGCTCGGTGTTAAGGACGGCAAGTACATTATCGATGAGACGCCTTATACGGTTCCGCTCCTTGAGTTTGAGAACGAGGGATCTCACTGGGAACTTCAGGAAATTGCAAAGATCGATTATCCTTATCCGAACCTCACGATCAAGGATACTGCCAAGACTTATTACTGCACTTATATAGAGGGCACGCTTCACATGGATTATACGGATCTGCCGCTCTTTGCGCCTTTCCTCGCAAAGATGCTCGGTTCGGGTGATGTTGATCATGCATATGTGTCGGATATGGTCAATTCACTTGAAGTAAGATTTTTCGATTGTTATCTTAAGGGGAAAGGACAGTTTGCTGTCAATGAATATTATCCGGGAGTTAACTGATGGAAATAAAGATCAGGAAGATCGGCGGGCAGGAACAGGAATATATCGAGATCGGGTGCCACTCTGAAGACACCAGGGTCAAGTCGATCGTAAAGTTCGTAAAGGGGCTTGACGGCAGTATCTCAGGCTCAAAAGGCGAGCGTATTTATGAGATACCCGTCGTCGATATCTTCTATATCGAATCCGTAGATGACCGCACATTTATCTACACATATAAGGACAGTTTTGAGACGAATCTAAAGCTTTATGAATTCGAGGACCTCCTTAAGGAGAAAGGTTATCTCCGGATTTCCAAGTCGGTCATTGTAAACATCATGAAGGCAGATTCCATAAAGCCTGCCCTTAACGGCAGATTCTTATGCAAACTCTCAAACGGCGAGGATGTAATCATCTCGCGCAAATACGTACCGGAATTCAGGGAATTCATCAGCAGGAGGGCAGGCGCATGAAAGAGCATATAAAGAACAACTTAATGAGTTTCTTCATAATAGTAACGCTGGTCAATATCGCGATCTTTATCTGCGGCATCGTCCTCGCGCCTGATGAGAAGCTTGATTACACTGCATTTATCGTTCCTGTAATAGACGGTCTGCTCGGCGTGATCCCCGGCCTTATCATGTATTCAAAGCGCGAACTTACAGTCAAGCAGATGATCGTCCGTGAGATCATTCAGCTCCTGTCGATCGAGCTTATAATCCTCTTGTTCTCTGTAGGTTTTACAGGGGTCTCCAATGTGGATCCGACAAGGCTTATTGCCATTGCCTTATCGGTGGCATTAGTCTATGTGGGAGTAGTGGTCATCATGTATCTGCTTGATTTCCGGACAGCGAAAAAGATGACTGACGATCTTAAAGCCTTCCAGAAGACCAATAAATAAAGCAAAGGCTGCTCTCTCAATGGGCAGCCTCTATTCTTTGCCGTAACGTACTTTCTCGTATTCTTTTCTAAGGGATGATATCTCTTTATCACCGCTTGCCAGAAGCGCGCTCTCTATTTGACCAGGAGTGGAAGCACCTGATACAGGAAGTCCTTTCCTCATCGCGCGGCGCGTCTTATCGTAGAAGCGTTTTCTTACCTGGCGTTCATAGCCTGAACCGAAGTCATGCGACCTGCCGGAAAGTTCTTCTTCGGGCGCGATGTTTTCGATGGTGTCGATCAGTATCTCGTCATCAGATATCTCGTCCACTTCGTTTTTCTTAGGCTTGTTTTTGAGATAAGCACTGATGGATTTGACGGCGATTAAGATGATCACGGCAACAATAATAACAAGCAGTATGATCGCTATTGCCCTGGTAATAGGCTCGTCAGAAGAGACATCCTCAAATTCCTCTAATTCACTGATCTCCTGCAGATCCAGGTCTACATATTCATCAGTAAATTCCAAAAGGGATAAAAGATACATTATCCCGCCTAAGATACCCTGTGCAGCGCCCGTAAGAAGAGCATCTACTGCCGAATAAGGGAAGAAGAAAAGCATGAATACTGCAACCAGGAACAGAATGACGATGAATATTACAGTCTTGCGGTTCTGCATCTTAAGGAGCGCTGAAGTCTTCGATTCCTTGCGGATCGAGTGATAGTATTTTGATTCAAATACAGCGAGCTGGCGCATTATGAGGAACAGCAATGCGATTATGACCGCGTGGATAAGAAGATTCGTTGAAAAGCCCTCTCTTGCATCAGCCAGAGCCTGAAGTTTGCTCAGTCTGTAGAGCATGCCGCTTCGTGTAAGATACTTTGATGACTCAATAAATTCGGCCTTCTGTGCAGCGTAGTAATCCTCGATCTTCAAGAGGATATAACCGATCGCATGAATAGCTGCAGGGAACGCAATGAATTCAGGGTCGCTTGCTGTGTATACAGGTTTGATACGGTAACTGATCGAAAAGATAGTAAGAATTAAAAGAGCCAAGAACAGATAATTTTTGTTAGGTGCGATCCTTCCAAATTCGAGGAATGGAATATTCAATGCTGCGAAATAGAATCCGGCAGACACTGCCAGATGCAGCGCGATCATGAGGAACAGATTCTGGATCCGGCTTCTTCTGATGAATGTGTGGAGCACCGCAACGATAAGAAGTGAGAACGGCGGGAATGCGCTGATCCTTATATCTGCAAGATACATCTTAACGAATATCATTACGGTCAGAACCGACAGTGCAGTAATAAGCGACACCAGAAGTTCACTGAGGAAGCTGTCCTGAACCGTGCTGAGCTTCGGATTCCTTTTCGCGGAAGGGATGGACTGCTTGAAGATATTAATCATGACCAAGCACCTCCCATCTCGTATATGAATCAGCCAATGAAGGATCGATATTTACTTTCTGTGATGCCTTGTAGCAGGGCATAAGCCAGTGAAGCGAAGGACGGCGCAGCTTCATTTCCAATAACTGCTTCTGCAGATTATCTGAATACTGCGGTGAGATAACGATAATAAAGTCATCCTGCTCTGTGAAAGGGATATATTTCGTAAGCGTCTCCTCGAATGAAGACGCACGCTTTGTAAGATCGATCCTGGCAAGCTTTACTGCGCGTTCCTCAAGCGTGGCAGAACCAAGATCAGTCTCTGATACTACCGGCTTATCCGTAATGATATCCAGACCATTCGTATAGATCGCCGCAGGGATATTGAGGTCTGCCAGGTCCCTTAAATATGTGTATGTCAGGCTTATGGACTTTTCGAGCAGCTGCGTGGAACGCTTCGGATTATAGTAATCGAGATTTACGAAAATATGGACCTTCTGCGAGCACGTTGAAGCGTTCTGGTTTACCATCAGATCGCCTGTCTTGGCGCTCGCCTTCCAGTTGATGCTCTTCATCGGATCGTGCGGCGTATACTCGCGGATGCCGGCAAGTGAGAACGGGTCTGTCAGGAGCGTCCTTCTGCACTGGAGCTCGCTCAACGTGATGGATGTAAGCATCTTCATGAGATCTGAATTTACCGTCTCAGGAAGTACAGTGATACTTGAGTCGGCAGGGAACTCCCTGTTCATTCTTGTCGTAAGAAGAAGGTCTGAAGTCGTAATGCTGATCCTCGGAAGCACAAAGTAGCCGCGCTTCGTGCACTGAGCCTTGATGCGTCGCGTATGCTTCGAAAAAGGCTTTACCGTGAGCATGTCTTCCCTGTAGAGATGGTCCGACATTGAGGTGTTGGTCATGTCGTAGAACCTTAACGCGCGCGGCACCTCGATCTTGAGGATTATGAAAGGAAGCGGCAGGCGCTTCTTGTTCTCGGCAACTTCGATGAGCTCTATATCATCGCCACAGTTTGCGACACGCTTCGAGAAGTCGACCTTAAGGTTCAGCTTATCGAGCGCATGCAGACGGTAGTAGATGCTCTCTACTACAAAAAGTGCGATAAATGTAAAGATCAGTATGAACAGTTCCATTCCGAATAGGTATTACTTGCTGAAGTTCTCTGTAGGGCAGGGAATCGTGTTAAGAAGTCTTGTGATGATGGCTGCTGCGCTGTCACGCTTGGACATGAACTTGCCGTCAACGGAGACTGATCTCTGCGAACGGATCGTAAGACGGTGTGCAAGGACAGGTACTGCAAGTTCCTTGAAGTCGTCGGGAATGCAGTTCTCGCGGCCTCTTACAAAAGCCAGCGCCTTGGCAGCAGCAACGTATGCCAGAAGCGCACGCGGGCTTGCGCCGACTTCGATATCACCGGATTCTCTTGTTGCTTCGACGATCTTTACGGCATAGTCGTAGAGAAGGTCTGATACGTATATGTTCTTCGCCTTTTCCTGCATGGAGAAGATCTCGTCCCTGGTGGTTACGGGAGCAAGATTTTCGAGCGGGTCTTCTGTGGCAAATCTCTTTAAGATCGAGATGCTCTCGTCATGTGTGGGATAGTCCATCTTGAGCATCATGAGGAAACGGTCGAGCTGCGCTTCGGGAAGCGGGAATGTGCCCTGTGACTCAACCGGGTTCTGTGTAGCGATTACGAGGAAAGGAAGGTCCAGCTTCCTTGTATCGCCGTCTACCGTGACCTGCTTTTCTTCCATGCACTCAAGAAGGCTCGACTGTGTCCTTGCCGTAGCTCTGTTGATCTCGTCAGCAAGAAGGATATTGGTGAAAAGAGGACCCTTGCGGAATACGAACCTGTTTGCCTCGCGGTCGAAAAAGTTGATGCCCGTAAGATCTGACGGCAGAAGGTCTATCGTAAACTGCACGCGCTTGAAATCAAGATCCAGAGACTGCGCCAGAGCCTTGGCCGTCTTCGTCTTGCCCGTGCCGGGCACGTCTTCCAAAAGAACGTGGCCTCCGACGAGAAGCGATACGAGCAGGAGCTCGATCTGCTTATCCTTACCGACGATGACCTTGTCTACATTTCCGATGAGCTTTTCAGAGAACGAATTCATAACAATATCCTTTCTGACACCAAAGTGCTGACACCCAAGTGCGTGCTTTACTTCTAATAAGTATATAGGCTTTGAGTATACAGTAAAAGGGACATAATCTAGAAGAATACCTTACAAAATCACGGCTGTTTGCCAGGCCTGGGCCGGGGTTTTAGCCGACATTCTGAATGTGAACGGCAGAATGAACGGCACCGCCGTATGTTTTGCCGTTCATTTGGCCTAAAAATGCCGTTTTGAACGGCGGATTGAACGGCACCGCCGTATGATTTGCCGTTCGTTTGGCCCGAAAATGCCGTTTTGAACGGCGGATTGAACGGCACCGCCGTCTGTTTTGCCGTTCATTTCCAAACTACAGGCAAAACTTCAGGCGCCGCCTGGAATTCCGCCTTGAAAACAGCCCAAAAATGCCCAAACTTCAGGCAAAACTTCAGGCGCCGCCTAGAATTCCGCCTGGAAAACAGCCCAAAAACGCCCAAACTCCAGGCAAAACTTCAGGCGCCGCCTGGAATTCCGCCTTGAAAACACCCCAAAAATGCCCAAACTCCAGGCAAAACTTCAGGCGTCGCCTGGAATTCCGCCTGGAATCCGGCCATTAGCCAAGCATTAGCCAAGCGTTAGCCAAGCATTAGCCATACCTGAGCCGGGGTCATAGCCATACCTATGCCAGGATTCTATCCCGGAACCCCCACAAAACAGCGTTTCCCGCCAACGCAGATGGTATAATGTTATGCAAAACTGAAAAGAGTAGAAACACCATGAAAGTATTTATTGTTTATTGTCATCCGTCTGAAGATTCGTTCACGAAGAATATCCGTGATGCATTCATCAGGGGTATTACCGACAGCGGGAATGAGTATATTATCTCGGATCTTTACAAGATGGATTTTAAGGCTGACATTACAGAGCAGCAGTATTTGAGGGATGCCAATTACGAGAACACGCCGTTTACTGAAGAGGATGTTCTCGCTGAGCATGAGAAGATCAATTCTTCGGATGCCATCGCTTTTATATATCCCATATTCTGGACTGAAGCACCTGCGAAGCTCGTAGGCTGGTTCGACAGGGTATGGACTTACGGGTTTGCTTACGGCGATAAGAAGATGAAGATGATGGACAAGGCCATGGTCCTTTGTTCTGCGGGCAATCCGATAGAGAGATTGGAGCAGTTCGGGCTGCTTGGCAGCATGAAGAAGGTCATGTTCGGCGACAGGCTCTTTAACCGCGCGAAGCAGATGGAATTCGTTGTTTTCGACGGCACATCAAGAGAGAAGAAGACCCGTGAAGGCAACTGGGACACCAACCTTGAGAAGGCTTATGAGAAGGGCAGGACCTTCTTTGAGAAGGCTGAGGAAGTGTTCACGGTAGATGATAAGATCTTCACCGCAGTGGAGAATTCCGAGTCGGGCGAGGTGTCGGACCAGACAATATTCTGCTATCACCAGAAGGGCAATGTCATCTGGGCGGAGTATTCCGGCGGCAGCATCGTCAAGGGATTCCTGATAGGTACAATGGATGAGGACCACAACCTGCATTTTAACTACCAGCACATGAATATTGACGGTAATCTGAGGAGCGGTTCATGCGATTCTTCGCCTGCGTTCGAGAACGGCAAGCTCAGGTTCAACGAGAAATGGAAGTGGACAATGGGCGAAGAGGGCACATCGGTGATTGAAGAAATCTGATTTGGAGATATTATTTAGTTATGAATTGGAGAAAACTTACAGCTTATCTGCTTATTGCATCAATGACAGCCGCGCTTTTCACGGGCTGCAAAAAGGAGGAGCCGGCCGAGACCGTCCCCACGACAGAATCTACCGTTGCCACGACAACGACGTCTGTTGAGACTACGCCTGAGACAACGGCGAAGGTCACACGCTCCGCTGAAGAGTATAAAAAGGCCGGAATCAATGAGCTCAATTCCGTTCCGATACTCATGTATCACAGGATCTACAATATGAAGAATTCCGAGACCAAGTATAAGGGCGGCAATGTTGATAAGGACGGCTACAACAGAACGTCTGAGGCTTTCGAAGCGGACCTTCGAAGCTTCTACGAGCAGGGTTACCGCATGATGAGGCTGACGGATTTTGTCGACGGCAAGATCGATGTGCCGTTTGGTTACAGCCCGCTTATACTTACCTTCGATGACGGCATCAGGGACGTTGTTCTTGAGGGCTGGAACGATGACGGTTCACCGAAGTTCGATCCCGGCTGCGCTATCGCGATCCTGGAGAAGATCAAGGCTGAGTTCCCTGATTACAACGTTACGGCAACGTTCTTCCTTAACTGCCAGCTTTTCTGCAACAAGGAAGAGGATGATAAAAAGATCTTAAAGTGGATGGTCGATCACGGTTACGATATCGGCAACCACACATATAACCACGTAAAGCTCGGCGGCATGGAAGCGGATGCTATCGAGAAGGAAGTCGGCCGCATGTATCAGCTCCTGGATTCGATCATTCCGGGGCAGTATGTAAATATCGTCGCGCTCCCTTACGGTTCACCTGAGAAGATAAGTGACGACAAGCCTCAGTACCAGAAGATCCTGTCAGGCACCTATGAGGGATTTAATTACACGACGAAGGCTACGCTCCTCTGCGCTTGGACAAGGTCTTATTCGCCGTTTGTAAGAGACTACAACAAGACTGCGATAAGACGTATCCGTGCGTACGACAACGGCGGCGTATACTGGGATATCGAAGACAACTTTAAGCAGCTCAACAACGGCAAGAGATATATCTCCGACGGCGATCCCGATACGATCGTATATCCTTCGGAAGATAATGCGAGCGGCACATGGCTTAAAGAGACATACGGTCACACAGCGATCCCATACTGAGGTTTTGTTCATGAAGAGATTTATAAAGGCATTCACAGGTGCTTTCTGCGCTGTAACTATACTGCTCACAGGTGTCAGCGTTTTCGCGGCTGATGACAGGAAGACTCCCTCCGGAACAGATTTCGATGATATCGGAGGCGTGATCGAAAAGTGGGCGGAGGACAACAAAGACGATTACGTTTCCTTTGTAACCGCGGTCTTCAATAAAGATGAACTGCTTTATGAGGGCGCTTTCGGCGAGGTCGACCGTGAGAATAAGGTGCAATGCACCACCGATTCGGTCTTTGAATGGGGCAGCGTCACCAAACTTACTGTCTGGGTCAGCGTCATGCAGCTTTATGAGCAGGGCAGGATCGACCTTAATGCCGATGTCAGGAACTATCTGCCGCAGGGATTCTTCAAAAACCTTAAGTATGATGACCCTGTAACAATGTTAAATCTCATGAATCACAACGCCGGATGGGGCGAATGCACTTGGAACCTTCAGGTTGAGAATGCTTCTGAGGTCGTTCCTCTCGGAGAGGCCTTGAGAGCCACCGAACCGCCTCAGATGTACCGTCCGGGCGAGGTCTGCTCTTATTCAAATTGGGGTGCGGCTCTGGCCGGATATGTCGTGGAATGCATCACGGGAGAGTCTTTTGCCGATTATGTGCATAAGAATATTTTCGAGGTCTTAGGAATGGAGCATACGTCGATCCTTCCTGACCACAGCGACAATGCCTGGGTCAAGGAGAAGAGAAATGAGCTTTATGCTTATAATTTCGACGGCTCGAAATGGAATAACAACGGCCAGCAGCTTCTTTATATCAATATCTATCCGGCGGGTGCTGCGACGGGAACTATTGGCGACATGGCCAAGTTCGCCCAGAGCTTTGTAAGAGAAGACCACCCGCTGTTCCAGAAGCAGGAGACATTAGATCTCTTGCTTTCACCTTCGTCATATCTTGGTGACACTGATATTGTTAACTGCTGCCACGGACTCTGGACAGATCCTATGGAGAACTGCACTTTGTTAGGCCATGACGGCGGAACAAACTGCTGCAGCTCAAATCTCAAGTTCGATCCCGAGACGGGTCTTGGCTTTGTCTTCATGACTTCTTCAGGCGGCAAAGCAGACATTAAAAAACTCATCTTCGGAGAGCCTGCCGTACCTGACTTGAGTGCTTATGAAGGCACAATTTCTGATCCGGGCTGCCTTGCAGGCGTCTATGCCGGCTGCAGATCTGTCCGCCGAGGATTCTATAAGATCTACGGAATGCTCAGCATGCTTCCTGCAATCTATAAGGGTGACAACACTTACGATGCGGCAGGCGTTGCGACGATACGCCAGATATCCGACAATATCTGCGTATTGGACCAGAGCGCATCATATCCTGCTTACACATATACGACATCAGACGGTGCGAAGATCTTCTCGCTCGGATCACAGAGCTTTGAGCTCGATAACACTATCGTTCCGACGCTCGTTCTTATCGCCATCTACATTATTATGTGTATCGTTGGCGGCTTTATGCTGATATCCAAGCTCATAAGCCTTATCGGAAGAAGGCTCGAACCCTATAAGGGACTGCTGCTCATTACCATTACACAGCTGATAAGACCTGCGGTCTTCATGCCAATTATCGCGCTGCTCACATCGTATGGCACACTCTATGGAATTACGCATTCACAGGGTTATGTGGTATTCGGAGTGGAAGCTGCCTGCATGGCTGTGTTTGCCGCAACGCTTATATCTTCAATCTTTCACCTTATTACCGGTAAGGAAGACTCTGCGCCCAAGTGGAAGTACATCATGAGTATCTTAGGAAACATCGTGTCGATAGCCATGATGCTCATGCTTGAGCTCGTTAATATCTGGGGTATCTGAGATCTTTTGTGATAAAGGGGGATAACTATGGAACTTTGGGATCTTTACGACATAGACGGCAATAAGACAGGTGAGACATGGGAAAGAAAGCCCGGAAACTACGTTGATATTCCGGAGGGGCGCTATCATCTGGTAGCTGATATCCTCGTTCTGCATAAGGACGGGACTTTTCTCCTGACAAAAAGGGACCCGCGTAAAGATTTCCTGCCCGGATACTGGGAACCCGGTGCCGGCGGCGCTGCACAGCTTGGAGAAGATCCTTACGATTGTGCCGTAAGGGAACTTTTCGAAGAGACGGGGCTTAAGGCAGACAGCATGGAGCTTGTTGGCAAGCACGTAAGTGATTACTACCACAGTCTCTACTATTCATATGTGGCTGTTGTAAGCAGTGACAAGGATTCTGTCGTCCTTCAGGAAGGCGAGACTACTGAGTATACTTGGGTCGATGTGGAGGGCTTCAAAGAATATATGAGGTCGGATCTCTCCATGAAGGAGCACATTAAGCGGTACGGGGAATACTTCGAGAAGCTCTTCGCCGAAATCTAAAGGAAATTTAATGCCGGATGAGGCGTCTTTACTGATTGACGAACATCTCCGCATTATGTATAATTCCCGTTGTTTTAATAAAACATAATATACCAAGCATAGACGATGTTTATCAGAGTCTTAGGTGATTTTACGGGACCACTCCTCACGGAGTTAAGGCCATACGGACAGCCGGGTCCACTGCCGATGATCGGTTCTTCCGATCTATTGATTGAGTTAAAAGCTCAGTTTTATAAGTTGGTTACTTTATAACCGAAATGCGTAATCTTACGCAAACTTGTGAAATGGTCAATAAGAGTAGTAAAAGTAGTATTGCTATATAGACTCTATATGTTGGGTATCCGCCATACAGGTGCTTAATACACCTTTATGGAGATAGATGAGAAACATAGTGATTTAAGCGCAAGTTGTGTAATTACAGCTTGCGCTTTTTGTTTGAGGTGAAGTATGGAAAAAACAGAATTGGATCAGACCAGAGCTCCGATATATGAAGCTCTCGAAAGATTCCGCGAGATGAGGGTCGTTCCCTTTGACGTGCCTGGACATAAGCACGGCAAGGGCAATCCCGAACTTACAGCGTTTCTGGGCGAGAAGTGCGTCGGCGTTGACGTCAACAGCATGAAGCCTTTGGATAACTTATGCCATCCGGTATCGGTCATCCGTGACGCTGAACTTCTGGCTGCTGATGCGTTTGGCGCAAAGCACGCTTTTCTCATGGTCGGCGGTACTACGAGCTCAGTTCAGAGCATGGTGCTCTCATGCTGCAAGCAGGGCGATAAGATCATCCTGCCCCGCAACGTGCACAGAAGCGTCATCAATTCTCTGGTCCTCTGCGGTGCGATCCCTGTATATGTTAATCCTGACGTCGACCGCCGCCTTGGCATCTCCCTCGGAATGAGCCGCGAGCATGTAAGAAAGGCTATTGCAGAGAACCCTGATGCAGTTGCAGTTCTCGTCAACAACCCGACGTATTACGGTATCTGCAGCGATCTCCGTGCGATCGTTAAGATGGCGCACGATGCAGGCATGCTCTGCCTTGCTGATGAAGCACACGGCACACATTTTTATTTCGGAGACAACATGCCTGTTTCAGCTATGCGTGCAGGTGCTGACATGGCTGCAGTATCCATGCATAAGAGCGGCGGAAGCCTTACGCAGTCTAGCCTTCTTCTCATCGGTGAGAATGTTAATGAGAGACACGTAAGACAGATCATCAACCTTACACAGACGACATCAGGAAGCTATCTTCTCATGTCGAGCCTTGATATCAGCAGAAGGAACTTGGCGCTCCGCGGCAAGGAAGTCTTCCGCAAGGTTATCGAGATGGCTGAATACGCAAGAGAAGAGATCAATGCTGTCGGAGGCTATTATGCTTACGGCAGGGAACTTATAAACGGTGATTCGATCTTCGATTTTGACCCTACGAAATTAAGTGTACACACAAGAGATATCGGTCTTGCCGGCATCGAAGTCTACGACATCTTAAGAGACGAATACGACATTCAGATCGAGTTCGGCGATATCGGAAATATCTTAGCTTACCTCTCGATCGGCGACAGGATCCAGGAACTCGAGAGACTCGTAAGCGCACTGGCTGAGATCAAGAGAAGATACAAGAAAGATCCTGACGGACTCTTAAGTCAGGAATACATCGATCCTGAAGTCGTCTGCAGCCCGCAGAAAGCGTTCTATTCACAGAAGAAGAGCATTCCGATCAATGAGAGTTCGGGCTTTGTCTGCAGCGAGTTCGTTATGTGCTATCCGCCGGGAATCCCGATCCTTGCGCCCGGTGAAAGGATCACGAAGGATATAATCGATTATATCCAGTATGCAAAGGCGAAGGGTTGTTCCATGACGGGTTCTGAGGATCCGGACATTAATAACATTAACGTTCTGGTATAAGGAGGAACTGCTGATGAATTTATGGTTCAGTGAATATCATGCACCTGACGTAAGACACAGTCTCCGCGTCACAAGGCATCTTTATTCGAGCAAGAGCGATTACCAGCAGATCGATATTTTCGACACGCCTGAATTCGGCAAGGTCTTGGCTCTTGACGGAGATGTAATGCTCACCGAGCGTGATGAGTTCATTTACAATGAGATGATCACTCACATCCCTATGTCAGTGCATCCCAATGTTCAGGACATTCTCGTTATCGGTGCCGGAGACGGCGGTGTAGTCAAGGAGCTCACAAGATACGAGAGCGTAAAGCGTATCGACCTGGTCGAGATGGATCCGCAGGTTATCGAGGCATGCCGCACATATCTTCCCGAGAATGCCTGCAAGCTCGATGACACACGTGTTCATATATATTTCGACAACGCGCTCAGATTCATCAGAAGATCGAGCGAGGAATACGATCTCATCATCGTCGACTCCAACGATCCGTTCGGACCTTCCGAAGGATATTTCACCAGGGAATTCTACGGCATCTGCTACAACGCTTTAAGAAGCGACGGCATCATGGTTAACCAGCAGGGAAGCCCTTTCTACAAGCACGATGCTGAAGCAATGCAGAGGAGCCACAAGAGGATCGTAAATACATTCCCCATTAGCCGTGTATATCAGGCGCATATCCCGACATATGCTGCAGGCTACTGGCTGTTCGGCTTTGCGAGCAAGAAGTATCACCCGATCAATGATTTCGATGAGGAGAGATGGAAGAGCCTGCACCTCAGCACGAAGTACTATACAACGAAGCTGCACATAGGTTCATTCTATCTGCCTGCTTACCTTGAGAAGATGCTGATGGAGGTTGAGTCATGAATAAAAATGTAGAGACTTTTATCGGCTGTGACAGCGAATATTCCGAAGCAGATATCGTGCTCTTCGGTGCGCCTTTCGATTCGACGACGAGCTTTCGCCCCGGCGCGAGATTCGGAAGCGCCGCTATCCGTCATGAGAGCTTTGGAATAGAGACTTACAGCCCTTACCAGGATAAGGATCTTCTGGATAAGAAGGTCTTCGACTGCGGTGATCTCGAACTCTCGTTCGGCTCTCCCGAAGCTGCGCTCGCAGATATCGAAGAGCAGTCGAAAAAGATCCTTGAAGACGGCAAGCTTCCGATACTTATCGGTGGCGAGCACCTTGTAACTTTAGGTTCTGTAAGAGCTGTTTTCGAGAAGTATCCGGACCTCCAGATAATTCATTTTGATGCACACTGCGATCTCCGTGACGACTACCTCGGAGTGAACTTAAGCCATGCCTGTGTGCTCAGAAGATGCTACGATCTGGTTGGTGACGGTAAGATCCACCAGTTCTGCATCAGAAGCGGCGACAGGGAGGAATTTCTTTTCGCAAAAGAGCATACGGACATGCATAAATTCTCGTTCGACGGATTACAGGAAGTTGTTGATGAGCTCGCAGCAAACAACACTCCCGTATATTTCACGATCGACCTGGATTGCCTTGATCCTTCCGTGTTCTGCGGAACGGGAACACCTGAGGCAGGCGGCGTAAGCTTCAAGGAGCTTCTTAACGCGATCCTAACTGTTTCCAGGACAAATATCGTGGGCGCAGATATCAACGAGCTGGCACCGATGCTCGACAACAGCGGTGCATCAACAGCAGTTGCCTGCAAGGTTTTAAGAGAACTGATTCTTTCAATAAATTCATAAAGTAAGGAGATTAAGAAATGAGCAGAGTATTGGTTATCGGATGTGGCGGAGTTGCCAATGTAGCTATCAGAAAGTGCTGTCAGGCAGATGACGTTTTTACGGAGCTTTGCATTGCCAGCCGTACAAAGTCCAAGTGCGATGCGCTTGCAGAAGCACTCAAGGGCAAGACAAAGACTGTCGTAACAACTGCACAGGTTGATGCCGACAAGGTTGATGAGCTTGTTGATCTTATTAATTCTTACAAGCCTGATCTGGTAATGAATATCGCACTTCCTTATCAGGATCTTACGATTATGGACGCATGCCTTATCTGCGGCGTCAATTATATGGATACAGCTAACTACGAGCCTGAGGATACAGACGATCCCGAATGGCGCGCAATCTATGAGAAGAGATGCAAGGAAAAGGGATTCTCTGCATACTTCGATTACAGCTGGCAGTGGGCATATAAGGAGAAGTTTGAGCAGGCAGGTCTTACTGCGCTTCTTGGCTGCGGCTTCGATCCCGGTGTCACACAGGCTTACTGCGCTTATGCCAAGAAGCATGAATTCGACACTATCGATACTATCGATATCTTAGACTGCAACGGCGGCGATCACGGCTATGCATTTGCCACCAACTTCAATCCTGAAGTAAACCTCCGTGAAGTATCTGCACCCGGCAGCTACATCGAGAACGGCAAGTGGGTTGAGATCCCTGCAATGAGCATCAAGAGAGAATACGATTTTGACTCTGTAGGCATGAAGGATATGTATCTCCTTCACCACGAGGAATTGGAATCTCTTGCAGTAAACATTCCTGAAGTTAAGAGACTCCGTTTCTTCATGACATTCGGCCAGAGCTATCTTACACATATGAAGTGTCTCGAAAATGTCGGCATGCTCTCCACAACACCCGTTAATTTCGAAGGCCACGAGATCGTTCCTATTAAGTTCTTAAAGGCGCTTCTCCCTGACCCTGCAAGCCTTGGTCCCCGCACACACGGCAAGACAAATATCGGCTGCATCTTTACAGGCAAGAAGGATGGTCAGGACAAGACATATTACATCTATAATGTCTGCGATCACCAGGAATGCTACAAGGAAGTAGAGAGCCAGGCTATAAGCTACACAACAGGCGTTCCCGCTATGTGCGGCGCCATGATGCTCCTTACCGGCAAGTGGACTGAGAAGGGCGTTCACACAGTAGAAGAATTCGATCCGGATCCGTTCATCGAAGCACTCAATAAGTTCGGACTTCCCAAGCGCGAGAGCCACAATCCTGTGCTGGTTGACTGATCATGAACGGAATCTTTGACGGACTTACAACTTTATTGGATTCTGAAAATATCAAGGCCTTAAAAACACCTTGTTATGTTATTGATGAGAAAAGACTTCTGCACAATGCGGAAGTCCTCTCGTCAGTCATGTCGCGCACCGGCTGCAGGATCCTTCTGGCGCAGAAGGCGTTCTCAAATTACGACTTTTATCCTCTTATATCCGGATATATCTCCGGCACTGAAGCAAGCGGACTTTTTGAAGCCCGCCTCGGTAAAGAAGAGATGCCTGAAGGCGAGGTGCATGTGTTCTGCGCAGCATACAGAGATGACGAGATCGGTGAGATCATATCCTATGCTGATCACATCGTTTTCAACTCCATATATCAGCTCAAAAAGTTTGGCCCGTCTGCAAAGAAAGCTGGCCGCAGCGTAGGCCTTAGGATCAATCCTGAATGCTCCACGCAGGAAGGTCATGAGATATACGATCCGTGCGCTTCAGGGAGCCGCCTCGGCGTGACCAGAAGTGTATGGGATGAGGAGATGACACCGGATGCATTTGAACTTTTGGACGGCATTCATTTCCATACACTTTGCGAGCAGAACTCTGATGCACTCGAGATCACTTTGAAGGCTGTTGAAGAGAAGTTCGGAGATGTCCTTCCGTCAATGAAATGGCTCAATATGGGCGGCGGCCATCACATTACGAAAGCGGATTACGACATAAAGACTCTTGAGCGCGTGATCTTATATGCAAAGGATAAATGGGGCGTGGAGGTCTATCTGGAGCCCGGTGAAGCCGTTGCATTAAATGCAGGTTATCTCATGACACGCGTGCTCGATATCGTTGAGAATAACGGCGTTAAGATCGCGATCCTTGATTCGAGCGCTGCATGCCATATGCCGGACGTTATCGAAATGCCTTATACTCCGCCTCTTTTAAATGCCGCAAGCGACGGCACAAAGCCTTACAAATACAGGCTCGCAGGCCCCACGTGCCTTTCCGGTGACGTGATCGGTGATTACAGTTTTGATAATGAACTTAAGAGGGGCGATATGCTTATTTTCGGAGACATGGCAATCTATACGACCGTGAAGAATAATACGTTCAACGGCATGCCGCTTCCTGATATCTATAAGCTTGGAACTGACGGTTCAGTCGAAAAGATCACAGACTTCGGCTATTCTGATTTTAAGCACAGACTCGGAAGAGCGTAATTCTGACGCTCAGGTAAATCAACGTAAATGTTGAGTGCCTGTTTAGTCTAAGCCGTTGTCATCAGGACCGTAAAGAACTGCGTAATTAAGAGCGACGCTTTCTATGAAGTAGTATTTTTCTGTAAGTTCATTAGCTATCTTCATAAGTTCATCGTACGTCATATCACGTTTGAATTCGATCTGGAAATCGCTGGTGATCTCAATATATCCTACGATCTCGGCGCCTATCTCGTCACATATCTTCTGTATCTTCTCTTTATCGTTGGGAGTGCCTACAGAGCAGCTTATCAGGAGCTGGTTTTTGATATAGCTTATTCCCGTTTTCTCATCAGTAACTATGTCGTCTTTAGTAGAGTCTTTGTAATACAGCTCGCTCGTGGTCTCACCCGTGTTTTGCTCTGCTTCATAGCCTAAAAGAAAATGCCTTCTTTCAGCTCTGTTGGTACATGTGATCCTGATCTCCAATTTATCGGGCTCATATTCGAGTTCAGCAAGGAAGGTTAAGTCATCACTTGCCTTGAACTCAGAATATTTGTAGTAATAGGGTTTGTTTCCATCCGCAGTATCAGAATCTGCAGGAGCTCCAAAGAGTTTTAAAAGTTCGCTTTCGATATTTAAATAGCGGTCCTTCATTTCTTCAAATGAAAGATCATATTCAGAAGCAGAGCATATGAATTCGACAATGTAGACATTTCCGATCTCCTGATTGGTAATGAATCTGAATTTGTTGAAGGACGGGGTTCCTGAACTGACCTTCATGGAGTAATCGTAAAAGAACTGTTCTTCGCCTTTCGGATCTTCGGTATAGGTGGTGTTCGAGGAATCATATTTCATTTTAAATTCCTCTTCGAATGACTGTTCATAATAGTCTTCAATCAAAGCCAAACCGTTTACTATTTTCCTGCCTGTCACGCTTTGCATTAATTCGCAGATATCTGCAGTCTGTCCGTCGCCATAATCAGGCGCTTCGGTAACTTTCTCCGGTCCGTATTCTTTGTCATATGACTTTTCAGTTGTGACAGTTGTTTCTGTCGTAACAGTGGTGGTCTCAGATGCAGTCTCGGTTGTGACCGCTTCAGTGTCATCAGGCTCAGATCTATTACTGCATGAAGCAATGGAAAGAACAAACGTTAATGCAAGTGCTGCAGCTAATACCTTTTTCATTTTTGAATCCCCCATAAATTATCCCCATTGATAATTTAAGATTATACAAGCGATAAGATTTAAATGCACCACCTGATATCCATTTATCTTGGGGTACCCATGCTATAATGAGTGCATTGGTGCCGGCTTTTCTGTTTGTTTCACGTGGGAGATGATTTGATTATGCGCAGTCCTTTCAGGTTTATTATTTTCGCGATCAGGAGGCCTAAGGCAGCACTTTTTACTGTTGCTTTGACCTTGGCATTTTTTGCAGTGTTTCTGCTGTATTTCGGATTCCAGTATGTTATCGGTGACTTTAATAAGGTCGATCTGAATTTCCCGACGTATGATCTGGGTTCGGTCAAGCAATGCTCACGTGTTTCCGGTTATACAACTAATGCCTGGGGACATTTCTCTGTAAGAACTTCTGATTCGGGATATCTCAGCTACTATTTTATTCCGCAGTTCGATAACGATGCCGATCCCAAATCCATTAAGAAGATGATTGTTATGAGAGTGGACTCAGAAGACGTTAAGGCCTGGAATGCGTTGTCCAACTATACACAGAAAAGGTTTGTTCATACTATTTCAAACCCGCCGGAACCTATGCATATAGACGGATATGCTCACGCGATGCCTTTTGAATTGAAAGAACAAGCCGTAGCGCAATTGATGAAAAACGGTTTCAGCAATGCTGAGGCAAATACTGTTCTGGTTCCGTATACGGTCTCTAACGATGCGTCAACCAGGAATTCGCTTCTTTCAGCCGGCGCAGCATGTGCTCTCGCTGCAATTGTCTGCTTTGTTATCTGGATCGGCAAAGGTGCGAATTTTAGAGACTGATATTTGAAAAAAATACAGGTTTATTCAGCTATTGTAAAGCTGACTGTCGTGCCTTCGTTAAGCTTGCTTTGGATATCTAACTGTGAGTTATGAAGCTTTACGATCCTGTCGCATAAGGCAAGGCCTATTCCTGCGCCGTGAGCTTTTCTGGACCTGGATTTATCAACCATATAAAACGCTTCGGTAACTTTCTTCAGATCCGCTTCAGGAATTCCCATGCCGTGATCTGTGACACTGAATGTGAAGCCTTCTCCGATCTTTTTGCCTGATACCTCAACAAGCTCAGTATTAGACTTCAGTGCGTTGTCTATGAGGTTGGTCAGAACGGTCTTAATCAGGTCGTATTCGACAGTTACATATTCCTGATCGCAGTCGAATGTGATAGTGACATCCTGATTGACCGAACTGTATACGTGCTTTAAGTCGTCGAAAAGTTCTTCTGCGGGAATGCTCTCTTTTGTGATCTTAGTGCTGTCTGCAGCGATCAGGTTCAGCAGATTAAAGGAAAGTTTCTCAAGCCTTAAGCCTTCATTTAAGATGTAATTGGAGGCTTCTTTGATCTCCTGATCTTCTGTGTGGCTGTGGTAGATCATGTCGGCATAGCCAACGATGCTGGTCATTGGAGTCTTCATCTCGTGGGAGAAGGCAGCGATGAAATCATCCTTTTCCCTGACAGAATTCTCGAGCTCGGAGATCTTCTCTTCGATAGTGTCAGCCATCTTGTTGTAAGATGCTGCCATGTCGGCGAATTCATCATTTGAAGTTATCGTTATACGCTTTTTATAATCGCCTGCTGCCATTGCCTCGCTGGTTTTTCTTACGTGTTCGACCCTGGCGGATATGGTTTTGGAGAATACATAAGCAATGATGATGCTTAATGCAAGAGAAACTGCAAGGATAATGATGAAACTGTTTCTCAGGCTCTCGAAATTCTCATATACACCGGTTACATCTTTTGCGGTCTGAAGGATATACTTCCGGCCACCTGCATCTATGAAGCCCGTGAAGATGATGACAGTATGGCCGTCTGCTGTAAAGCTCTTATACTGATTGTCTGATGCGCCGTCAAGATATTCTACAGGGATAGCGTAGGTGATGCCCTGTAATACCGGTTCTCCTGTGTCTGTATAAAGATTGATATGCTCAGGATTTGATCTGTCAGCGTATTGGGCGGCAAGGATAATGGAGCTCTGATGATCTAGATTTGCAATGAGATTGCTGTAGCTTTGAGGGATGAGGATAGAGCTTGACTGGAATTCCTTTATGCCGTTATCTATCTGATAATCCAGGTTCTTTTTAAAGTCGACGGATAATATGAAATATCCGAAGATAAGAAGTGCGGCTGCCATGACGCCGGATATACCTAAAAAGAGCTTGGTCGACAGCTTCATTATTTTATGACATCCATTCTGTAGCCGATGCCGTGGACTGTCTGGATAAGACTGTCGTAGCCGAGTTTTTTGCGGAGACTGCTTATGTGATTATCGATGGTCCTGGTATCGCCGATCACAGGCTCGTTCCAGACCATCTCATAAAGGCTGGTCCTTGACATAGCGATATTCTTATTAATGATGAAGATCTCGAGAAGGTCGAATTCCTTTACTGTCAATGACACCGGTTTGCCGGCCTTTGTGACAGTTCTTGAATCCAGGTTAACCTCGATATCAAGGTAAGTGAATTTGTTTTCTTTTTTGGAAGTTCTTCTCAAAAGGGCTTCAACGCGTGCGAGGAGCTCGCCGATCTGGAAAGGCTTTCCGATATAATCGTCTGCGCCCATCTTAAGGCCGCGGATCTTGTCACCGGTCTGATTCATGGCGGAGATAATTATCACCGGTATTTTCGAGGGCTTGATGTAATCGATGAGATCGAAACCGCTTGCACCGGGAAGCATGAGATCAAGGAGCACAAGATCCCAACTCCCGGAGTCGAACATCTGCTCTCCGGTAATGCCGTCTGAAGCGATCTTACATAAATATCCTTCCTTGGTAAGGGCAGACTTCATCAGGTTGGAAATCGCATCGTCATCTTCAATTATGAGGATCTTGTACATATCTGTTCCTTATTGCTCCTTATGTTAATCAAACGCTACATTAACAGGATCGTACACGATTATATATGTCATTATACCTGCAGAGGGATCATATTCAATCTCGATATCGTTCTGCTGATCCCTTGTGATCTTAACCTGATAGATATTGTCCTTTTGAGTTACGGTAAAATCATAATTTGCATAAGATTCAAGGATTGCTCTCTTGTTCAGGGTATAGACATAAGCCTGGAAAAGTTCATCTGTAGCTTTGGCCACATAGCCTGATGTCATATGATCCCCGAAGTACTTTTCGATGTGGAATCCATTCTTAAAGAAGATGCTTCCTGCGAGGCGTTCGCCGTTAAAGGATAAGGTGTTCTCCCCGAGTATGCTGATTATCTCATATCCGTCCTTTACGTAAGGTGCTAAAGCCTTCTGAATAGCCGGGTCCTTTATGATCGAAATATCAATACTTGAGAACGGATAATTGCCAGAGAAATTGCGCCTGATCTCCCTTATCTCGACAAGGGCCTGACTCTCAGGTGACAGACTGTTATACAGATCCGTATCAAAATCATTTATGTACGTGTCATCACCGCCTGCCTGGGGCGAGCATAACACATAAAGAAAGAACTTCTGATCTTCGGTTAAGGCTTCATACCCGTTAAACAGCGACTCTTTATCGGGACTGTTCTTGAAGATGTAATCAGAAATGGTCTTGACGGAAGCAGATGCTGCATCAGTTTCTGAACGCGCTGTGCTTTCTGCCGCTGTTTCAGAAGCGGCAAATGTTCCTGATATATCCTTGCTGCACGAGGTCGCGATAGCGCCCGTAAACAGCAGTGAGGCTGCTGTAACTCCTGCTGTGAGTTTCTTAGTAAGTGCCATATTTATCCTCCATACTGATTTTACGTCATTATCGTGCAGTCTGATAGTACCGTTTCGTTGTAAAGCAAATCTACGGTAAATCTACAGAAATTGTAAAATCAGTTATTTGAAATAATAAATACCGGCAGAAAAACCGATATCGTTCACGGCATGATATAATTAGACGGGGAATATCATATTGCAAATTCAAGAGAAAGCTCATGGAGAAAAAGAGGAACAAAAAAGCGATAATCATCACGGCGTTAGTGATGCTCACGGGAATCCTGCTCGTACTGGCGGGGCTTTTCGGAGGCTGGTTTGCAGGGCTTTTTAACAAGGGCTTTGATTACAGGAACATAAGCAAGGAAGATCTCGGCAAGAGCTATAAGACTGACATCAAGGTCGATTACGATGATCTTGACCTTGAGAATAAAGCTGTCCAGAACTTCGGAGACTATGAGGAAGTTTACATGATCACCCTGGATCTTTCGGGTTTAAGCGAAAGCGACAGGCGCCTTTACTATTCCAAGATCACGCAGCACATCACGATAGATGGTACCTTAAGACCGATGGGTGATGACGAATACAATGAAGTTGCCGAGAGCATGTTTAGGCATTACGATTACATCTACTACAACAAAGTAGAGGACGGCTCCTGGGCAGGCAGGACCATAGAAGAATTCCACGATATGCTGATCCATGAATACTTCCTCCTCCTCCCTTACTGTTTCGAAGTCAGATCCATAGACGCGTTTAACTGGATGCCTTTCATACCTGCCGGCATAATACTTTTCGTGCTCTCACTGATCGTGGAGATCTGCTTTGTTTTCAAGCTCAAGAAAAGGATCGTGCTGCCCATTGTATATGGTTTGCTTGTAATCGTTCCGGCGGTCCTGCTCTTTAATCACATCAGAACCATGCTGACAGTGAAGAAAGCGGGCGACGGTCTTTACACAATGAAGAATATTGAGTGCACCGATACCGACGGCATGCTCGGTTCGGGCGCTTCGACCATTGAAGAACTGATGGACTGGATCTTCAATAACCATTTATACGGGATCAGGCCACGCTTTGAACTGGAGCGTTACGGATGTTCGGCTTTTGCGGCAACGACGCCTGAAGGCGAGCATCTTTTCGGAAGGAATTTCGATTATCCTGAGA
>JAEEGH010001549.1_pt1 | contig 65697 bp, 47 predicted proteins | sample 9134181 | NCBI WGS metagenome assembly JAEEGH01 (sample SAMN16246544, study PRJNA631951) | gut metagenome | biome: gut microbiome; feature: rumen; material: DP-attached | host: Bos | place: Iran: Karaj | collected 2018-10
TGTCGACTTCAGCGGAATGAGCAATAACTTCAGTTTAATCCTTACCAAAAAACGAATCAAGATGATTACAAGAAACGAAAAGGCCAAGGGCCTCTGGTGGAGGCTCTTGGCAACATTGCCAGTGCTGGCTTTCTTGATGATTGCCAACACAAAAGTGACGGCACAGGAAAAGAAAGCCGTCGATAAACCCATCACAATAGAAATGGGCCAGTTCGAAATCTATGATGACGATGGTGCTCCAATTCAGTTGAACGATACTATCATCTACGGCGAAGATGGTTCATCCATCAAGTTCCAAGCTTCCGATTCTTTCGACCCGATTACGGGTGAACCATGTAAAAAACTGACTGTCACCTCATACAATGCAGATGGAACAGAGAATAGCTTTTTCATAACGGAAACAGAAAAAAGAGGCGATACGGCAAGATACAGCATTGAGCCCTTTAGTATCTCTGGGAGCCTTTTCGAAACGCTGTTAGACGTAGCCACTTCTAAAGAAGACACGGTCTATCAGATTGTTGAACAAATGCCTCAATATACAGGGGGTGAAGAAGCCATGATGAAGTATGTGGCTGAAAACATCAAATATCCCCAAGCAGCAAAGGATAAGAATATCTCAGGCCGAGTGTTTGTAGGATTTGTTATTGAGAAAGACGGCAGCGTTTCCAATGTGAAAGTTGTGCGTGGCATCGGCGGCGGTTGCGATGAAGAAGCCGCTCGAGTCATCAAAGAGATGCCAAAATGGAAACCTGGCATGCAAAAAGGAAAACCTGTTCGTGTCAATTACATGATGCCGATTTTCTTCAAATTGGATGATGGTCAGCCGGCAAAATCCGTAAAAAAGGAGAAAGCAAGCAATCCTGACATGACACCCGACAAAAACGGTGTCTATCAAATCGTTGAAGAAATGCCTCAATACCCAGGTGGAGAAAATGCCCTGATGGACTATGTGTCCAAAAATGTCGTTTATCCTAAAGAAGCTCAGGAAAAGGGAATATCGGGCCGTGTGTTTGTGAGTTTTATTGTCGAGAAAGACGGTAGCGTTTCCAATGTGGATGTGAAACGTGGCATTGGCGGTGGCTGTGACGACGAAGCCGTCCGTGTCATCAAGGCCATGCCGAAATGGAAACCCGGTAAGATGAAAGGAAAACCTGTTCGGGTGAGTTACATGATGCCGATTACTTTCAGATTGCAATAAACAATTGTCGGTTTTGTAGGGCTGTCGTATCACGGCAGCCGCGGCTTGTTGCATTCGGGCCGAATGCGAGCCGGCGGCTGCCACGGTGTGACAGCCCTACATGCCTATTAATAATTCAATCCAAAAGCCCAAAGCGGAACCACATTGCCGTAGCCGTATTCGATATCGTCCTTCACCACATAACCTTTCTTGGCCTCTGCAATCTGTCTTTTGCCTTTGCTTTTTCCGCCCACCTCGAAGGTCATGTCTTTGATGTCGAAATCTGACAGGGAAGAAGAAGTAACTTTTTGGTTGACACGCATTTGATTGAAGAAAAACGTTTCCCTAATCGTGCCGGCATCTTCCTCACCATCGCCTAAACTGTTCATTAGGTTAGTGTTGTCGAGATAGATTTTTTCCACTTTGCCAAGTTCGCCTAAACCGCCGGTACCGTCTCTCAGTTGCGCGATAAGTCCAGCCTTTTCCATATAGACCAAATAATCCTCAATGTTGTTGCGACTGGCCTGAATCTGCCCTGCGAGGCTGGCCATATTCGGCTTGTAAGGTACCAAAGCGGCCAAAATCACCATCAGTTTTTTCAGTTTCTTTGCCGTTCCAATGTTCATGTTGGCAAATTGCGGAATATCCACCTCAATGGTGCGGGTGATGACTTGGTTGAGTTCGGTCTCGAAGTCAAGGTCCTGTCCGAAAGGATAATAGCCTTCTTTCAAGTATTCCTTAAAATACACCAATGGATGTTTCACATTCGGGATCCGAGCTTCGTGATTCAGGATTTGCTTCAAACTAAAAACGGGACAATTGATTTGGTGGCGAATGGCCAAAAACTCCCTAAATGACAGCCCTTGCATCAAATATTTCGGGGCGCGACGGCTCAAATCGGCCTCGCCCTTCTCAATGTCGAGGATGGACGATCCCGTGAAATAGACATGAAGGTCGGGGAAAGCATCGTACATCAATTTCAACTCTTGCGACCAGTTGTCATATTTGTGAACTTCATCGATGAAGAAAAACTTTCCACCATTTTTGTTGAAGGTTTCCGCCGTTTCAAACAGGCTGTGCGATGAAAAATAAAGATGGTCAGCGGTGACATAGAGCGTGTCGCGCTGCGAATGATGCTGTTTGATGTGTTGTAGGAAAAGCGTCGTCTTGCCCACGCCTCGCGGCCCGACCAACCCTAACATCCTATTGTCCCAATGAATGGCTTCGTACTTGTAGCGAACAAATTGACTCGTGGTTAAGTCAAGTTGGTTCTCCATGAATTCATACAATTTTTCCATCGTTTTCAGTGTTTCGACGATGCAAAAATAGTAAAAATGCACTATATGAGTGCAAAATTTTCAAAATAATGCACTACGAGAGTGCAAAATTTCTATAAAAATGCACTATATGAGTGCAATATTATTCCATAATCAACTGCTCCCACCGGATCTTAGGCACAAACTGCACGCCGTTTTCGTCACGGTAATACGCTAATTTGTCGCCTGCATCCACGGGCTGCAATTTGATGGTTTCCTTGCCCTTGCCGATGGCCAATATTAACAGCGGCTCGTAGGGCAAATTGAAGGCCTCGGTAATCTTCGCCTTGTTGAAAGCGCCAATCATGATGCCGTTCAAGCCCATCTCGGTGGCTTTCAGCAACATGCTTTGCGCTGCAATGCCAAGGTCGATGTCCACAAACTTGTTTTCAGGAATGGTGCTGCAAATGATGATGAAAGCTTCGGGCTCCGTGCCGAGAAAGGGGAGGTGCAATTCGGGTAGCAAGCCGCCAAGTTTCATGTTTTGCGTGATGATTTCCGCGCCCGTTTCCTTGGTCACAATCTTGAAGCGAAGCACTTGCTGGTTTTTCGCCGAGGCGATTTTGGTATTCACTGCCACGATGCGCTCCAGCATATCTCGTCTCACTACAAATTCCTGGTTATAACCACGATAACTGCGGTTTTTTTCCATTAATGATTCCAAAGAGGTGTGTTTCACCACGGTCTTCTTGGCACCTGCACCAAAAACCTCTTCATAGCGTTTTTCTAAATATCCGTCGGCCATAATTCTAAATTTTGCTGCGAAAATACAAAAAATCCTTACTTTTGCGCCCATGAAAAAGCGGTTGTTGCAAATCGGTTCCTTTTTGATGGCCTTTGTGGTGCTGTTCGTATCGGTCGGTTGGGACGTGAAGTTCCATTACTGCACCGAAGACCATCACATGATGGGCAGTTTTGGCGATGCTGCTGCTGATTGCATGCATTGCTTAGGGCACCATCATGAACACGAGGAAGAAGAGATGGTCATGCCGCACGGTGTCGTACAATTCAACGCCAAATGCTGCTGCGAGGACTTCGACAGTAAGGTACAATTCACCGACAACTATGTTTTTTCGCCAGTCAAACACCTGATTGTAAGCCTGCAATCCTTTATCTTGCCTCGTTTGGACTTGACGGAGATGTGTGCCCGAGTTAGCACAGTCTTCAATAACCATTCTCCGCGAAAGACGCTTGTGTTTCTTTCTGGGCGAGAACGGATTGTGTACTTTTCTTCGCTGAAGCTTAGTCCTTTGGTTTTCTGATTTTTTTAACGCATTTATGCTTTTTGCGGCTGCCACACTGTGACAGCCCTACACCCTCAATATTGAATTTTAAATCTTTGAATTTTAAATCTTTGAATTTTAAATCTTAAATCCAATGAAAACCAAACAAATCACTATAATTACCTTATTATTATTCGCCTTCGCCATGGGCACATTTGCGCAAGGCTTCATCGAAGGCACGGTTTATGAACAAAACGAAAACGGCTCAAAAACGCCACTGCCAGGTGTGAATGTATATTGGAAAATCGTCAACGAAGGCGTGGTGACCGATGCCAATGGTCATTATAAAATCCCGTTACACGAACGCATCGGCTGCCTTGTATTCAGCTGTATCAGCTATGAGAACGACACGGTTCACCACATGGTGGAGCCTGCGCATTACGACCATGTATTCAAGGCCATCCACATGCTCAACGAGGTGGAAATTGCGGCACGGCAAAAGGCTTCTTTCATCAATCCCATTAAGGCGATGGCTGTGCAAGAAATCACCTCCGAGAACCTAAAACGTGCAGCTTGTTGCACCCTCGCGGGCAGTTTTGAGAACAACGCTTCAGTGGACGTTGCCTATAGCGATGCAGTGACAGGCGCCAAACAAATCCAACTGCTCGGTTTGAGTGGCATCTACACCCAAATGATGACCGAAATCATTCCCAATTTCCGCGGTCTGGCCTCGACTTTCGGCTTGAACTATGTTCCAGGCACTTGGATGAACGGCATTCAAGTCTCCAAAGGAACTTCCTCTGTAAGAAATGGTTATGAGTCAATTACTGGACAAATTAATGTGGACTACAAGGAGCCTCTGCCCAACAAGAGCGAGAAAGTGTTTCTCAATTTGTACGCCAATTCCATGTTGATGACCGATTTCAATTTCAATGGTCGTGTCAAGGTGGGAAAAAACGACGGCATCATGCTCTTCGGCCATGTGAGCCATAACCACATGAAAATGGACGACAACAAGGACTCGTTCCTTGATGAACCGATGACCACGCAATACAATGTCTTTTTGCGTTATAACCATCCCCATATCGGGCATTTCGGTTGCAAGTTGGGTATCAAGGCCTTGAAGGAAACCCGCCTTGGCGGACAAATGGACTTCGACCCGAAGCATCGACTCGAGGATGGCTACAACCTATACGGCATTGGCATCAATACTGAACGCTATGAGGCTTTCGCCAAAGGTGGCTATCACTTCGACCGGAAAGACACCAGCCTCGGAATGCAGCATCAGGTGACTTACCACAAGGTGAACTCCTATTACGGTTTCACCGACTACAACGCCAACCAACTGTCCTATTATGGTAACTTGTTGTTCGACTCCTATCTCTTCAATGACCATCACACCTATTCTTTAGGTGCCAGCTATACCTTTGACAAATATGATGAACACTTGAACGACAGTACTTTACAGCGCATCGAGCAAGTTCCAGGTGCCTTTGTTGAATATGCTTTCAACGATGACCACCATTGGAATATCATTGCAGGCTTCCGTGCTGACTATAACACCTACTTTAAAAAGATGCTCTACACGCCTCGCTTACATGTACGCTTCAAGACACATGATGACTTTGCGTTGCGCCTTTCGGCTGGCAAGGGCTATCGTTCGCCCAACGTCTTGGCAGAAAATTCCACCATGCTGGCATCATCGCGTGTCATCCGATTTCTGGACACACCCAAGATGGAAGACGCTTGGAACTATGGCATTAATTTGACCAAAGACTTCCATTTCGGTTGGCGCGAACTCATCCTTCAAGCCGATTTCTACCGCACCGACTTCGTCAACCAAATCGTCCTTGACCGCGATGCCGATGCACATGAAGTTCGCATCTACAACCTCGACGGGAAATCCTACTCCAATAGTGCCCAAATCGAGGCCAACTGCGAGATTTTCAAGGACTTCGACCTGACTTTGGCTTTCCGCTACAACGATGTGAAAATGACCATCAACGACACCTTGCGTGAGAAACCTTTCGTCAACCGCTATAAGGGTCTGGTCACAATGTCGTATGCGCCTGGCACATGGCAGTTCGACTTCACGACGCAGTTTAATGGGGACAGCCGCGTGCCCAATTTGGATGGTAATGCTACTGCCGTGGCCCATCAGCAGAATATTGAACGCTCGCCCTTCTATGTCATTATGAATGCACAGATTACCAAGAAGTTCGGAGAGCATTGGGAAGTGTATGTCGGTGGCGAGAACTTGACCAACTACACCCAGAAATACCCCATCATCTCAGCCGAAAATCCGACAAGCGAAGATTTCGATGCTTCGATGGTTTGGGGACCGCTTTCTGGCATCAGAGCCTATGTAGGTGTTAGATTCCAGGTGAAGTGATTGTTTCACGTGGAAATTGAATGAGAAAAAATGTGTACTTTTGCGGCCTAAATTCATGACGAGATGAAGAAACTCCTTTTCCTAAGTGCTGTGGCGTTGATGATGGTCGCCTGTGGGCAAAAAGACAACACAAAGCAAGAACAAGCTGAAACAAAACAGACGATTGTTCCTCCGGGGATGCCCGTGGCGCCGACGCCACAAGCTCCTTCCACCAATCAGGGATTGACTTTTCAAACCAGTCAAGGTGGGGCTAACCCTAACGAACCTGTATTGAAATTGGAAGAAGGTAAGCCTTTGGATTTCAGTCAACTGCAGGGAGGTAAGAAATCGGTCGAAGAACAGGTGGCCGCTCAAATAGACTCGATTCGCTACAAAGCCGAAAAAGGCGATGCTAAATTCCAATATGCCTATGGTGTGTGCTACGAAAAAGGTTGGGGTGTGGAGCAAGATTTGAAGGAAGCTTTGGCATGGTACAGAAAAGCAGCCGCGCAAGAGAACGGTCCTGCCTACAATTCCATTGGCAACTTCTATCGTACAGGTAGTGTCGTGAAAGCCGATCCAAAACAAGCCTTTGAATACTACCAAAAAGGTGCTGCAGAAAAGGATGCCCAATCCATGTTGAACCTCGGCAATTGCTATTATTACGGCATGGGCGTGGAGAAAGACGAGAAGACAGCCATCAAATGGTGGAAAGATGCGGCTGATGGCGGCAATGTGTACGCGATTTCGCAAATGGGCGACTGCTATTACTTCGGCATTGGTACAGAAAAAGACTTGACCAAGGCTGTGGAATACCTCACCCTAGCTGCCGACCAAAACATCGCCAATGCGCAATACCGTCTTGGTGTCTTGTATTACACTGGTGACGGCGTGAAGCAAGACCAAGGCTACACCGAACTCCTCATGCGCAAGGCTCGTGACGGAGGCATGAAAGAAGCCCAGGAGTTTTTGGACAAGTATTACAAGAAATGAAAAAAATGCCGTCAACAAGACGGCATTTTTAGTTGTAATAAGTCATTATCTTTGTATTACGCCTTTGTCAAAGCCGCAGCACCAAGGATCGCTGCATCGTTGTCGGGCAACTCGGAGACACGAACGTCAACGCTGCCGTCGTAGACAAAACACAGGTGCTTCTTGAATGACTCGCGGGTGGGCTTTAGCAGGACTTCTCCCGCCTTCACGGGACCGCCCATTAGGAAGATGGCTTCGGGACCGCTGAAAGCCACGGCGTTAGCCAAAGCGATGCCCAACCAATAGCCAGTTTTTTCAAAAACCCTGATGGCCAACGAGTCGCCGTATTTGGCTGCGTCTCCTACCATTTTGCTCGTCAGCTCCTCGGGCGGCACTTGTGAGAGCGCACCGACATAATCGGGGGTGCCTTGTATCATCTCGAGTGCGGTGCGACGGATACCTGTGGCGGAGGTGTAAGTTTCCAGGCAGCCTTTGCGTCCGCAGCCACAGGGGCGGCCTTCGGGGATGAGGATGGCGTGGCCGAGTTCGCCCGCGCCGCCCGTCTTGCCGTGTACCAACTTGCCGTCCACCACAATGCCGCTGCCCACGCCCGTGCCCAATGTGAAGGTGATGAAATTCTTCATGCCTTTGGCGCCGCCGTAGACGAGTTCGCCGTAGGCAGCGGCGTTGGCGTCGTTGGAGACGACGACAGGCACGTCGATATGCGAGTGGAATGCCGAACCAAGGTTGACAATACCCTTGAAGTTGAGGTTGGTGGCGTTCTCGATGCAGCCCGTATAGTAGTTGCCTGCCGGTGCCGCGATGCCGATGCCGTCGATGGTGTCAACGTGGTTTTCGGCCATTAAGTATTTGATTTGTTCGCAGATGTCCGCCACATAAAGGGAGGCATCGAAATATTTGTTGGTGGGAAGATTTTTCTTGGCCATGCAGCGACCGTCGTCGCGCACCAGCCCAATGTCGGTGTTGGTGCCGCCAATGTCGATTCCTATGGAATAAGTGTTCATGAATGTGTCGTTTTTGAATGGGCTAAAATACAGAATTTTGTTGTACAATACAGAAAAAAAGATTGTAATGGGAAAAATCTTCATAAAATTCTTACTTTTGTAAGTCTAAATCGAATCCTTATGAAAAGAAGTTTTTTCCTTTTGATGGCTATGTTGTTGCTGGCCGCTTGCAATCATAACAAGGGTGATTTGACTACCACTTTCGAAAAGTCAAATTACTTGGAAACAGATAGTTATGATGGTACTATCGCCTATGCGAAACAACTGGCAAAACAGTTCAAGCAGGTGCATTACCAAACTATTGGTACGACAGTGCAAGGTCGTGAGATACCCCTGCTCATCGTAGACAAAAACGGCTATACCAAGCCAAAGAAAATCCGCAAGAGCGGGAAAAACATTATCCTAGTGCAATCCTGCATCCATCCTGGCGAACCCAACGGCAAAGATGCCATGTTTATGCTCATCCGTGACATGGCAAACCTTGGAAACAATGCCGATTTGTTGGACGATTTCTCCTTCCTTTTCATCCCTGTGTTGAGCCCCGACGGGTTGGCCAACTTCTCGCCTTACAACCGCATCAACCAAAACGGCCCGAAGCAAATGGGCTGGCGTGTGAATGCCCAAGGCTTGAACCTCAACCGCGATTTCACCAAACTCGACTCACCCGAAATACGTGCCTTTGCGGCTTTGTTCAACCAATGGCAGCCCGACCTGTTTTTCGATACCCATGCCACCGATGGCGCAGACTATCAGTACGTAACCACTTATTCAACAGAGAATTTCGGCAATTACGACCCTTCGATTACCGCTTGGTTGAGCACGGTATGGGAACCCAACATCGGCCCGGCCATGATGAGCCACAACATGCCCATAACGCGCTATATAGAGTTCCATCCTTGGGGCGACCCGACCGGATCCCTGTATGACGAAAGCTTCTCCGCTATGTTCTCCGAGGCCTATACCACGGCTCGCAACTGTCCGGGCATCCTGCTCGAGACCCACATGCTGAAACCTTATAAGGACCGTGTGTTTTCCACCTATCACATGATTGTGGAAACGCTGAAAATCATACGGAACGATAAAAAGAGTTTCAATAACACGTTGGCACAGGCCAAGAAAAACGACTTGACTCTTAAGGAGTTACCCATCAACATGGGTTCGGAGATGAACGATACGGTCATGGAGGATTTCTTGGGCTACCATTTCGACACGGTGCATAGTGACGTTACGGGAGGTTGGTATTATGCCTATGACGCTTCGCGACCCGAAACGCGCAAAATCCGCAGAATTCTTTCGTCACGGCCCGAAAAGTTTTTGTCCGTACCCAAAGAATACATCATCCCTGCGCAATATGCCCAAGTCATCGACATCGTCAAGGCGCATGGCTTTGATGTCAATCTTCTGAAGAGCGAGAAGACGCTAACGGTCAACACCTACCGTTTTAGTGACGTATCGTTTATGCCCACGCCTTCTGAAGGTCATAGCCGTGTGGCTCATTTCAATGCCGAGGAAATCACCAAGGAAGTCACGTTCCCGAAAGGCTCGGCGGTGGTGAAGACCTCGCAAAACGGTGTCCGACTCTTGATGAACCTGCTCGAGCCTGAGATGCAAGGCTCGCTGTTTGAATGGGGTTTCTTCAACAATGTGTTGCAACGAGTCGAGTATTTTGAGGTCTACAAGATGGAGCCCATGGCCCAGCAGATGCTTGCCGCTGACCCCTTCCTTGCGGAACAATTCAAGCAGTGGAAGGCCTCCTTCCCGAAAGACAAACAACCCTCACAATACGCCATCCTGAATTGGTTCTATGAGCGCACACCTTATTTCGACAAGAATTATTTGGTGTATCCTGTGGGGTTGGTGAGGTGACCGCGTCGAAACCCCAAAATTGTAAACAAATCCTGAATCAATGAAAACTTTACGAACCTTTCTCGCCATTTCCATTCCATGCAGTACGGAGTTTCCAGCCATGATTGAGCGACTGAAGAAGAACCTCCAGCACGAGAAGTATATCAACTATGTGAAGACCAACCAAATACATCTGACCTTGAAGTTTTTGGGCAATACGCCCGAAGAAGATGTCCCTGCCATCATAGAAAGTTGTCAGAAAGTGGCCAAGAACCATAAGCCTTTCACGATGGATTTTGACCGCACGGGTCTCTTCGGTAGCAACCACTCGCCACGTGTGCTTTGGCTGGGGATGAACGACCAGCCCAAGGCCTTGTTTGACCTCGAGGCCGACTTGCTTGATGCTTTCGACGACTTGGGCTATCTTCGTGACCGACAGAATTTCGTGCCGCACCTTACCGTTTGTCGCATCAAGCAGTTGGTTGACAAACAATTCTTTATGCAAATCTATAACTCCATCGAGCAAAAGACCTATCTTCATGCCGACGTGAAGGAACTGGTCTATTTCCAAAGTTTCCTTCAGCCAACGGGACCATTTTATAAGGTGCTTAAAAAAATACCGATAGGGTGAATTGACACTAAATTTGCCTTAAACTGCCCAAAGCAACGAAAAAAAGCACTACTTTTGCAATTTATTTGCCCCATTGGAGTTATTTGAAAGAAATCAATAAATAAAATACAAGATGAAAGGTAAAATCACAACTATCATGATGGTACTTCTGGCCGTGTTCATCACGTTGGGAGGCACCACCAGTTGCAAGAGCAAGAAACGCCTCGCCCGTGAAGCCGCTGAGGCTGAGTACAAATCAAGGGTCGAACAAGCCAAGAAAGACCTGACCGCCATCCTTGATGATGAGACACTTTGGTCGCTTGAGGAAAAAGAGGCCCGTGTGCAGACCATCAAAGATTGGAACCTTCAAAACGCTGAAGTCGACGATTTGCTTTTCCAGGTTGAAAAGAAATTGGCCCGCGAGCGCGCCCAAAAGGAAGAAGAGGAGCGTCGCGAACGTGAGGAACGCGAGAAAGCCAATGCCGCAGATGCCGTGTTGGGGCGTAATTTCAACAGCATCGCCAATGCCGGCAGCGTCAGTCAGGCCAACCGCGTCATCAACGAGACCTTGGGCATGTTTGAGTCGCCCAATGTGCCTGTGCTCATCATCATCAAGCAGAATGCAGGCTTCAACGACTACGACCGTCCGACCACCATTGAGAAATATCTCAACTATGTGAAAGACCAGAAGAAAGCCGCCGAGAAGGTGCACGAGATCAAATACAATGACAACGGAAAGATTAACGAACTTGAACTGATAAAGAAATGAAAAAGATCATTGCCACATTAGCTATAGTCCTGTGCTTTGTGGGAGTTACCATGGCACAAGACGAACTGAGTTTTGAACGCAAACAGGCCATCGACAGCCTTGCCTTGGAGAAGGTGAGAGACCTGAGTAAATACATCAAAATCGTTGGTTCGAAGGAAACGCCTTTCAGCGAGGCCAACCGTGTCATCGACCGCGCCGAGGAACTCTTCATGAGCGATGCCGAAATTGGCGTTTCGTCATTGGGCTCCAACCAGATTACTTACTATCGTGTCCGCAAGTATTTCGAGCACCTGATGCGCTTGAACTACGACCGCGTCGAAATCGAATGGTACAACATCGAATATGTCAGCGATCTTCAGCCGCAACCTGATGGCACCTACGTTGGCGTCATCACTATCTTCCAGTCCTTCAGAGGCTACGACCGCGAAGGCAATCTGACCTACAAAGACACCACCAAGAAAGACATCACCGTGTATGTGAGACGTAAGGAGACCCAAATCGGGGGTCGCACCATCGGCTTCTGGGATGTGTTGCTTGGCGACATGCGTGTGAAGGAAACGACAAATAGATGAGAATCGCTAGAAATATCTTCATTCTGGCTCTAACTATCGCCTTCGTCTGTCCCGTTGTGGGGCAGACGATTGGTGATTTTATGATGGACGAGACCGAGCTCTACGCCATGACCAAACAAATGGGTCAGTTCATCCGCCGCTTCAACTACGAGGAAGACCAATTTGGCTTTAAGCTGAACCCCAAGGACCCGAAGTACAGAAGCAATGAGATGCGTCGGCAATCCTTACCCATCCTTTTCGATCAAGAGAGATATGGCTCCCAAACGGAACTGCAACGCTATTTTATCGAGGATGTCACCAAAAGCGACTCCAGCTATATGACTTTCTTGGGCGGACGTTGGTATTCGGAGGTCTCCACCACTTTTCGATATGAAGGCAAGGATGTGCAAGTGATGCTCTTTTTGGCCGTCGAAAAGGAAGGTCTGGGCTCGAAATGGGTGCTGACCAATGCCTATTTCCCCGAATTCAACAAGCTGTTTCCAACGGGTGAGATGGCCGAGAAGGAGAAGCATTTCTTGCATCCCATGAGCCATGAGCTTGATTTTATGAACATTTATAAGGCGTTCCAAACCCCCGAAGTCATCGAGTATTACGCCTCAAAAGATTTTCACCCTGATTATTTAACCCTCCTCTTCTACGAAATAAAGAGAGGAAAAATGGTGTTCCAGCATGTCGATGCCGTCAAGTTCCATGTCCTGCAAATCAAGGACTGGTATTTTGAAGTATCGTGGTTCAATCGCTCGGGCTACAACTCGGGCTGGCTCATGTCGAACATCATTTATATGCCCGAAAAGGAAAAAACTAGTTTCATTAAATTCTATCAACCATGAAAAAGATAGCTACGCTCTTAGTGCTTATGCTGGGCTTTGTGGTTTCGGTTCAGGCACAGAAACTGTCGAAAGCCGATATGGCGAAATATGAAACCGAAATCAACGCACTGATCAGTTATTTGGAAGAGACATTGAACTTCCTTGGCGACAGCACTTCATCTGCTTTCGAGAAAGAAATCGTGTTCACGGAAAGCTGGAACAAGATTTTCATCGACGATAAAGTTCAGGTGGAAGACGATCTGGATGTCAACCGTAAAACGTCCATCAACAAGGATGTGCAAGCCTATCTCAAAGACATCGATTTCTTCTTCAAGCAAGCCCAATTCAAGTTCGATGTGCAAAGCATCTCCAACAGTACGAGAGAAAACGGTAGCATCTTTTTCAAGGTCGCACTTACGAGAAACCTCAAGGCCTTAACCATTTACAACGAGAGCATCGACAACAACAAAAACCGTTTCGTCGAAATCAACCTCGACCGCCAAAACAGCAGTTTGAAAATTGCGAGTATCTATACCTCAAAGATTAACGAGACCGAATCGCTCCATAATTGGTGGAACGGCCTGACCAAGAGCTGGAAGAGCCACTTGGGCGAAGGCGTCATGCTTTATGACAGCATCCCGGTGGAACAGGTCGGCGAAATTACGAATAACTCTTTTAAGGTTTTGGTTCCCATAGTTGACCCCGCCACGGGCGAGACCGTCGTCACCGAAAAGGTTTTCAAGGACGCTATGACTGAACTCGACAGTAAACTGAAATACATCACCCAACAACAACGTGTCGACGTTTCAGGTGTCCGTGAGATTATCTCTTTGGAACCCATTGGCGAATTGTCGGATATCGAATGGCTTGATATTTCAGGAACTTCTATCGACGACCTCACGCCACTGCTTAATGCCAACAAGCTGAAAGTGTTGCGCGCCGACTCCACTTTGATTAATGACTTGTCGCCATTAAAGTATGAGATCACGCTTGAAGAACTGGAAGTGTCGAACACCAATGTTGACGACATTTCGGTGCTTTCATCATTGAGAAACCTTACCAAACTCAATGTCGCCAACACGTTGATTAATCGTATCAATTATTTGAAGAATTGCCCTAATCTCAACGCACTCAACTTGAGCGGCTGCAATATTTCAAATATTGGCATTTTGCAGGACCTTACCGACTTGAAGTCGTTGGACATCAGTAATACTTCCGTTCGCGATATTGCTCCTATCAGCCAGCTCATCTCCTTGCAAAGCCTCGATATTTCAGGAACTCAGGTCAATCATCTGCAAGACTTGAGCGCGTTGGAAAACCTGATAGAACTCCGTTGCAGCAACACCTCCATCAACGACCTTTCGCCATTGAAGAACAACCGTAGGTTGAACAAAATCTACTGCAATCATTCAAAGATTGGTGACAAGGAAGCCAGCGCATTCACCATGTCGAATCCTTTCACTTTGGTGATATTCGACACCGAGGCGTTGGTGAAGTGGTGGAACAACCTCCCGATTTATTGGAAAGCCTTGTTCTCGAAGCAATTGCAAATCGACGGGGAGCCCACAACTGAGCAACTGCACCAGATCATCAATATGCAGGAGCTCGATCTTTCGGGCAACACCTATATCCAGAATCTGTTGCCGGTGAGCCGACTTACCAACCTGAAATCGTTGAACGTCTCCAGTACCGAAATCCCCAATCTTTTCGCTCTCCAAGGTTTGGCCAATTTGGAATCCCTTAATCTCGAAAACACTTACATCAAGGACCTGACTCCGTTGCAGGAAATGATCAACCTGAAGTTCTTGAATATCAGAAACACGCCAATCGTTGATTTAACGCCTTTGGTCAACGACAACAGCATCGAAACCATTTGGGCCGACTCCACCATCACGCAAAAAAATGTGATTGACTTGAAAGAAAGCCAGCGACAGGTCACGGTGGTTTACCAGACGAAGCAATTGCTGAAATGGTGGGAAGGCATTGACCCGATTTGGCAGGCTATTTTCAGAGAACACATCAACTGTCAGAGCGATATTCCCAATGCCCTTGAACTGCAAAAGATTGTCGATCTGAGAGAACTGGTCATTCCTTCCGAAAAGCCCATCATAGCTTTGGACCCCATCCAAGACTTCATTTGGTTGGAAAGACTGACCATCAACAACCAAGGTGTTCATGACCTGACCCCCTTGGCCAATAAGAAATACTTGTTGGAACTGAATGCGGAGAATAATCCCATCGGCAGTTTGTCACCCATTGAGGGCAGTACGATGTTGGAATCACTTAATTTGGAAAACACTCAGATTAAGGATCTTGGACCGCTCTCGAAGATGAACAATTTGGTGACTTTGAACGCCAGTGGCACGCCAGTGAAGTCGCTGAAGCCCTTGTCGGGCCTGCAAAAACTGGAGAATCTTTTTGTCAACAATACCAATGTGAAGAGTCTGTCGCCCGTCGAGGACATCGCTTCGCTCAAGCAACTCAAGGTTTACAACACCAAGGTGCGTGCCCGCGACATTGAGAAGTTGCAGCAAAAACGACTTGATTTGAATATTATTTATTATTGATAGAAATCAATTTCTTTTTTTGAATAAAGCGTTTTCTTTTGTGGAAACGCTTTTATTTTGTATTTTTGCAAAATCTAGTTCATATTTTGAATTTTAAATTTCAAATCTTAAATACAAAATCATGGAAATCAGAAAATTAGAACAAATGTTTGAGGTTTTGCGCAGCAAACCCAAGAAACGCTTAGTGGCCGCTTACGCCAACGATGATCATACCATTTGTGCAGTGAACGCTGCCGTCAAGGAAGGTCTCATCGAAGCCACCCTCCTCGGTGATGAAAATGTGATTGCCGGAGTGTGCAAGGCTGAAGGTATCGATATGGCCAATTTCAAGGTCATCAACGAGCCTGTCGACGTGAAAGCCGCTGCCATGGCTTGCGACATCATCAACGCTGGCGATGCCGACATCCTGATGAAGGGTCTGCTCCCCACCGACAAGTATATGCGCGCCATCCTCAACAAGGAACGCGGCCTCTGCCCGCCCAACGTGACGCTGGCCCACGTCGCTGTCATCGAGAACCCCAACTATCACAAGCTGCTCGTAGCCTCCGACTGCGCCATCATCCCGTTGCCCGACATCAAACAGAAACAACAGTTGCTGAAGTATGTCACCACCGTTTCGAAGGCTTTAGGCACCAGCTGCCCGAAGGTCGCCATGGTGACTGCTACCGAACAGATGAGCGCTGGCATCCCCGCTTGCGTCGATGCCGCCATCATCGCCAAGATGGCTGAGCGTGGCCAAATCAAGGGCTGCATGGTGGAAGGTCCTATCAGCCTTGATCTCGCTTTGGATGCCGAGACTGCTGCCATCAAGGGCATGAAGAACCCCGTGGCCGGCGATGCCGACTGCCTCGTGTTCCCCAACCTTGAAGCCTCCAACGTGTTCTACAAGTGCTGCACCAAGTTCGACAAGAGCGAAGTGGGCGCCATGCTCATGGGCGCCAAGGTGCCTTGCGTGCTCAGCTCGCGCGGCGACACATCGAAGACGAAACTGTATTCCATCGCACTTGCAGCTATGCTGGCGTAAAAACAACAAAAACACAACATTATGGCATACAAAATCTTAACGATAAATCCTGGTTCAACCTCGACGAAAATCGCCGTCTTTGAGGGCGAAAACCAAGTCTTCAAGAAGAACCTGAAACACTCGACAGAAGAGGTTTCGAAATACGAGCACATTTCCGACCAGAAGCCTTTCCGCACCGAAGCCATCAAGCGTGAGCTGAAAGAGGCTGGCATCGACTTGAGCGAAATGACTTGCGTCGTGGGTCGTGGCGGTTTGCTCCGTCCGCTCGTTTCGGGTGTCTACGAAGTGAACGACCTCATGATCAAGGACCTCATGGAAGGCTATAGCGGCGAACACGCCTCCAACCTCGGTGGCTTGATTGCCAACGATATTGCCAAGGAAATCGGCGTGAAGGCCTACATTGCTGACCCCGTTGTGGTCGACGAGATGGACGAAGTGGCGCGTTATTCGGGCCACCCGCTGTTCCCGCGTATCTCCATCTTCCACGCCTTGAACCAAAAGATCATCGCTCGTCAGCTGGCCAAAGACCTCGGTCGCAAGTATGAGGACATGAACATCATCGCCATCCACCTCGGTGGTGGCATCTCGGTCAGTGCCCACAAGAAAGGCCGCGTGGTCGACACCAACAACGCCTTGAATGGTGACGGTCCCTTCACCCCCGAACGCGCTGGTTCCTTGCCGGCTGGCTTCCTCGTCGACGCCTGCTTCAGTGGCAAGTACACCAAGAAGGAAATCGGCCAAATGCTGAAAGGCAAGGGCGGCTTTGTCGCTTACCTCGGCACCAACGATGCCCTTGAGGTGGAAAACGCCGTGAAGGCTGGCAACAAGGAATGGGAGAAGGTTTACAAAGCCATGGCTTACCAAGTGGCCAAGGAAGTGGGCGGTCTCGCCGCCTCGGCTATGAGCATGGACGTCGACGCCATCTTCCTTACGGGCGGCATGGCCTACGACAAGGGTTTCTGCGCTTTGGTGAAGAGCCATGTCGAGAAGATTGCCCCTGTCTATGTCTATCCTGGTGAGGACGAGATGAAGGCCTTGGCCTTGAACGGCCTGATGGTCCTCAATGGTGAGGCAGAAGTCAAGGTCTACAAATGATTTGTAGAAACGTTGCGTGCAACGTCTAAATCACAAAAAACCACCGCTTTCCAAGGAAGGCGGTGGTTTTAGTTTGATGGATACTAATCGGATTATTCGACAGCTTCCATGGCATTGAGCAGGTCTTGCAATTTGGCTTCAGCGGCTTGAGCACGCTGTTGCAATTCCGTGGGCACGTTGTCGTAGTCGGCAAAGAGGCGCAAGCCCTCTTCGGCGGCTTCAAAGTTGCTCACCAGCTTGCCAAAAGCTTCTTCGTCCACGTTGCCGGCTGCTTCATACAAAGCATTGACGGCATTCTCGTAATTTGCGATAAGCGGTTCCATGAACACGCCAGCCTTGGCACCTTCAATCTTATTGTAGGCCGCGGCACGGTCGGAGATGTAGTTCTGAAGTTCGGTCCATTCCTCTTGGGTAAGGCCTTTGATGTTGCCTTCCTCATCAAGGTAGTTGGCTAAAGTCTTCTGCATGAACTCGGCTTTATCAGCTTCAAACTGTGTGAAGTGAGCCATGAAGGCTTCGCCATTATCAATGGCCTGAACATCTTTCTCGGCTTGCGCGAAGAACTCGTCGGTGGCCTTCATAATGGTCTCTTTCGGTGATGTGGAGTTGCAGGCGGCCATGACAAAACCCATGACAACGGCTGCGATTGCTAAGGTAAGTTTTTTCATAATGATTGATTTTAATGAATAATTAGGTTAGTTTTAGATTGCAAAAATAGGGATATTTGGAATTAATGCAAAAAAAAGCAATAAAATCTCATTAATTCCCTGCACAAGCTGCCGTGGCTGCACTAATCGTGATTCCAGGAATATTTTCCAATTGGTGCGCACACGATTCCAAGGTGGCACCCGTAGTAAGCACGTCGTCGATGAGGAGGACATGTTTATCTTTAAGTTCCTCCGCGAAACGCACTTCGAAGATGTCTTTCACGTTCTTGAAACGTTCCTCGGCCGTCTTATGGGTCTGCGTCTCGGTATAAACACCTCTGACTAAAAATTTATCGCCAATTGGTATACCTGTCACCTCATGGATGCCACGCGCAATCATCAGGCTTTGGTTATAGCCGCGTTGTTTCTCGCGCTTGGGATGCAACGGCACGGGAATCAGATAGTCGATGCCTTGGAATAGCGGGGCCTCCTTGATGGTTTCGCCCAATTGTTGCCCGAGAAAGATTCCCGCTTCCTTGTTGCCTTTGTATTTCAGTTCATGGATGAGGTGCTGCACCTTGCCCGACTTGGCGAAGAAAAAACAAGCCGTAACGGCATGGAAACGCACCCGACCATAGAAATGCTGCGCCAAAGGATTCTCTGCATTGAGTTCATAACCGGTCTTAGGCAAAAGGTAGCGACATTTCAGGCAAACGGTCTCCTCATCCTTGAGCAAAGCCTCGCCGCAGGCGGCGCACACGCGAGGATAGAACAGATTGAGGATGCTATTGAGCCAGTCGCTGAAGGTCATAGTCTTGTCTTAATTGCCCCATTTGATGTATTTTCTTCTCGGCACCATCGGCTTGACTTTGCCCACTTTGCTTGTCGTGTCGAGTTCGTTCTTGTTTTTTCGGGCCTCGGCGGCTTCGTCGAGTTCATACATCTTGTAGTCGATGGCGAAATCAAGGGAGTCGGGGAGGAGCTCTTCGGTGCGGCCTTGCTCGCGCAGCACTTCGTTGTACATGCGTCGGTTGCGCAACAGTGTGGCTTGTCGGCGGGCCGAGGCGTTGTATTTGTCGTAAAGGTATTGTATGGGGTTGGCGGTGATGGAAGGCATACCATTACCCGCAGGGACGCGGCTCAGCCAGAGTTCGTCGAGGTCTTCGTAGAGTCGTTCAATCTCGTCGGGCATCTTGATGCTCGGCATGGTGATGAGCATTTCCTTGAAAGTCTCGTAATTGGTGAAGGGCAGTACGGTCACTTCGCGAAGGGTGATGGTTTCGGGATGAAGACGGATGACGAGCGTGTCGCTTGAGGTGATGCTGGGGTTGATGGGGATGAGGCGGCGTGAATAGCCGATGCAACTCACCCAAAGCGTGTCGGTTTGCTGTGCCTGGATGTGGAACTTACCTTGTTGGTTGGTGATGGTGCCATAATGTGCCATCTTGCTGATGACGTGCGTATTACGTATGGGGCGGAGGCTATCCGCAGTGACCACATAGCCATAGAAGTCCACGCGCTTGTCGTCGTCATGGCTTTGCGCGACAGCGGTGAGGCAACACGATACCAGGGCTAATATGAAAAACAGGCGTTTCACTCCTTGTGATTTGGGTGGCGAAGATACTACAAATTGCAAACGCAGAATTATTTTTTTTATTTTTGCATCTAATTTATTCTTTAGGCAAAAATGGTTTGGAGGAAATCTTTCATCGGAATGCTGATGCTGGGGTTGTTGGCGGTGGCCGCCTGCACATCGACCAAGGTCCCTGAGCCCGTCGAAGGGCCGACTGCCGAATTATTGGCCATCGACACTCTCATGTGGCACCAGCCTGACAGTGCCCTGGCCTGTCTCCTGCCATATTTTGACACCTGTGGAGACGCAAATTTTTGCGTCTCCACCGCCTCGGCCTACAACCGCCATTACGCCAACCTATTGTTATCCGAATTGTTATACAAGAACGATTATGCCCAAGTCAACCGCGCGGAATTGTTGCAGGCCGTGGCGTATTTCGATAGTATATCGCAGGTCTCTGAGCCTGTCGAAGGGCCGTCCAATCGCATTGCGTTTTTGGATGCCCGCGCCCATTATATTAATGGTGTAGGCTATTACGAACACGACAGTGTGGTGGAGGCCTGCGCGGAGTACCTGAAGACCTTAGAGGTGATGGAAGAACATTTTGAGGATAAGGACTTGGTGGGACACAAGGCGAGGTTCATGGCCTATACCTATAACCGTCTTGGAGACATGTTTTCGGAACAGTTTATGATGGAGCCTGCCATTGATTGTTATCAAAATGCTCTCGTTTTCTGTAAAATAGAGCCTACCTCTCCTCAAGGCATTTCCAATATTCTTTATCGTTTGGGGAAGCAGTATGACAAAATGGGGGAAAAAACTAAGGCGAGTGATTATTATGAGCAAGCAATACATGGATTACCCAACAACAATAGTCTTCTGTTCAGAGATTTGGTCTCGACAAAGGCGCTTTGTGATTATCAGTTAGGAAGAGGGTATGAACAGTCACTGAATACATTAAAACAAATCCAAACACAAGCAAATAGTGAAATCGAGTACTTGCTTCGTAGTTTGACTATAGGTGGTATTTTTTTCAAGAAGATGATGTTTGATTCTGCTTTGTTCTATTTAGTACCTGTGTATGAAAACAAAGAGAACGTGACTATTCAAATACAAGCGGCTGATTATTTACGGATTATATACGATAGTCTTGATAACAAAGAGAAATCGGATGAATGTGTGCGGTTTTTGGCCAATCAAACAAAAGCTGAAAGCCAAAACAAGGCTTTAGTCTCCCAACTTGATAATTTGTTTCAAAGCCACATAAGCCAAAAACAAGAAAAGAAAGCTGCTCAAGAGAAACGTGATGCGGTTCTGAGAACCGTCAAAGTTCTTGTTCCGATAGCTTTTTTAATGGCTGTAATTGTTATTATGATAATAAGGAGAAGGAACAAGAGGAAATTGGCTGACCAAGATGCGGAAGCCCAACAAAAGTTGGAGACGGAGAGCAAACGTCATGAAGAAGCCATGGAAGCGGCACATCGGGCTCACCGCATGGAACAGGCCGCCATATCGGGCCGCCTAAAACGGAGTAATGAGAGACTACGGGATGTTTCAAAACAATTAGAAGAAACATTGGCAAAAAATACCTCTTTTGAACCAGAGACTATTGATGATTATACAGCTTTCGTCAATGCCCCTGTTTGTCTTTACATCGTCAGGCTCGTACACACCCAGCAGTTCAAGTCGAAGATGGATTACTTGATTTACAAGGACGATGCACTCAGCAAGGAACAGTTGCTGGCTTTGCGCGATGCTGCAGAAAAACACCTCACACGGTTCAACTCGCATACACGCAAGCGATTCCCCAACTTGACGGACAACGACATGGACTATTGTTACCTGTTTTTGCTTGGCTTGGGCGAGGCCGATATTTCCGCTTTGATGCAGCGTGCCTATACGACAGTCTGCGACCGCAGCAGAAAAATTAGTCGTATTATTGGGGCTAACGAAAGCCTTTATCATACGCTTCGCAATATGCTTTATGAATGATTAATTAGTTATCATTCAAGATATTGCATTTTTTATTCGTTCCTTTTCGTACCATCATTTTCTTGACATCTAATATTGGTTGGCCTATTTTTGCAGCAAATAAAAACGATTATCTTTGCAAACGAAACAACAACCTAAAAACAACAAACCATGAAAAAGACCTTAATGTTTATCACGGCAATGCTTTCATGCATCTTTGCCTACGCCCAAGAGGGCGAAATTATCTACACGGATTACGGGCCTGAAGGTTGGTCGTATGAGTTCGACAGGCTAGGGCCTAATGGTTTTGATACGCTGCAAATAGACCTCGATCGTGATGGCGTTGCAGACGTGTTTTATCGTGGATTGGCTTGGTATGCCCCAGCACCCGAAATACCAGACGTGATATTGCTTTCCAAGTATGGTCAGAGTCAACCATACTGTTTTTATTATAATCTCTATATTGATCCACAAGGCAACTATCTATTTACAGAAATATACGGTGATACGATTCCTATCGCCTCACAATGGCATGGTCAATATATGTTTAACCATAGTTTGGGTGAGAATCCAGCACGTCCTTTCCCTCGTTATGTAGCTTTTCGGCTTCCACAGGAAAATGGTGGGTATTGTTATGGATGGCTTGAGCATTCCATTGAATGGATCAAATATCCAGAAGCACCTGGCTCTTATTATCAGTACTATTTCAATGGTCTCGTAAGGGTTTACCGTTGGGCTTATTGCACCATACCCGACTATCCAATGTGTGTGGGTCAGACGGATTTCACGTGGGATAACGTGGAGGAAACCAATGCTTCAGCCTTCGCCACCCTCTATCCCAACCCCGCCAATGGTCATATCACCATCAACGGCAAAGACCTGAGAACCGCCGAAGTGTTCAACACGCTCGGCCAGCGTGTGGCCACCGCCATGGGTGAGGACGAAATGCTGCAAATCGATATCAGCAGCCTGCCTGCGGGCGTCTACTTCGTCACCATCACCGACAGCGATGGCCGCAAATGCGTGAGAAAAGTGGTGAAGGAATGACAGCGTAAAAGGGGATTACAAATCCCCAGGTTCGGCACCAGCGGATTGCAAATCCGCTGGAACGAGAACTCAGTTTCATCGTGCAGGAATGCCCAAATAACTCAGTAAATTACAGTCCAATAATTAAAAAAGATGAACCATGAAAAAGTTAATTCAAATTTTCGCGATGGCTTTGATAGCCTCGTCAACCCTTCTCGCCCAAGAGGGCGAAATTATCTACACCGACTACGGCCCCGAAGGATGGTCGTATGAATTCGACAGGATGGGACCTGATGGCTTTGACACACTGCAGATCGACCTCGACCGTGATGGTGTAGCAGACGTGTTTTATCGTGGATGGGGTTGGTATGCCCCTGCGCCCGAAATGCCCGATATGGAACTACGTTCCAGGCTGATTGAGAACCAACAAGCTTGTTTTGGTTTTAAAAAACAAAACGACGGAAATGGAGGCACCTTATTCTTCGATATTTATGGTGATACAATTCCTGGTTTATCAACTTGGTATAAATTATACACCGTCAGGCATGGTTATTTTGAGAATCCAGAACGCCCCAATGCGCGCTATATAGCCATTCGTCTTCCACAAGAGAATGGAGGTTATTGTTATGGATGGCTTGAGCAATCCATCGAATGGATTATGTACCCAGAACCACCAGGTTATTACTTTCAATACTATTACAACGGTCTTGTGAGAGTATACCGCTGGGCCTATTGCACTATTCCAGACTATCCGCTTCGCGTGGGCCAGACCAGCTTCGAATGGAACAATGTAGAAGAAGAGATAACATCCTTCGCCACCATCCACCCCAACCCCACCAACGGCTTCGTCACCATCACAGGGCAAGACTTGAAGACCGCCGAAGTGTTCAACACCCTCGGCCAGCGCATGCCCACGGTCCAAGGCGAGGGCGAACAAATGACAATCGACCTCAATGGCCTGCCGGCGGGCGTCTACTTCGTCAACGTCACCGACAATGAGGGCCGCAAATGCGTGCGGAAGGTGGTGAAAGAATGACCTTTAACACACCTATCAAGGCCTTTTGAGTGGAAAATTTTACTCAAAAGGCTTTTTTTTGCGTTATTTCAAAAAAAAATGCTTACTTTTGGCGGTTTAATTGACGCACAAAAACTTTCGCAATGAAAAGCTATACCAAACTGATGAAAAGCATCGCCAAATTCTCCTTGGTGGCCATGTTGTTCCTCCTCATCCCTATGAAACAGGTAGGACAGACGCCTTACCAACAGTATGCCGACGATGGCATTAGCCTTAACTTCTTCAACATCGACAACGTCGATTTCAGGCTATTCCTGCTCTACAACCTCAGTCACGACGACAGCTTCGTGCTGATTCCGGAAGACGAAAACGGTCTGTTTGTCGTCAACCCCTCGGCTGACCGTCCCGAAAACGACTTCTTCGAGGCTTTTGAATCGTTCTACAACAACACGTTGGCCGAGTTCTCGCTCCTGACGAAACACGAAATCTACGACCTGCTCCCCATTTGGAAATCCAGCGTCTCACCCATAGCGTTCACCTCGATAACGATGGACATCGCCCTCAACCGCAACACCCGTCTGAACAACCATTGCGTCGATTCCGACCCCTTCTGCACCTCCGATGTCATCACTTTCGATGCAGCAAGTTCGAGCCAAACCGCCGACGACCTCGAAGGTGCCTACTTCGACGACGGCTGCATCGGCAATTCCTACAACCCTTCGTGGTATCACATGAGAATCAACACTCCGGGTCAATTCATCATCCACATGGAAGGCCACGACCCCAACAACTACACCAACAGAGACATCGACTTCTGCATGTGGGGGCCTTTCGACGACCCGACCGCGCCCTGTGTGGCACAGCTGACGACCAACAAAATCATCGACTGCAACTACTCCTCTTCCTATTCCGAAGACATTTACCTGGGCTACGCCGAATATGAGCATCAGCATCAAGCCGACCACGGCACCATCAATGAGCACATGCCTGAGACAGGCGAGTATTTCATCCTGATGATCACCAACTACTCGCAGCAACCTTGCACGATTTCGTTCACCAAGACCGAAGGATCGGGACCTGGCACCACCGACTGCGGCATCCTGCCCGGCATCGCCGCCAACGACGGACCGTATTGCGTTGGTGAGACCATCCACCTGACCGTGACCACGCAAGCCGGCGCCACTTACACCTGGACCGGCCCCGACGGGTTCCAATCGAACCAACAGAATCCCGTCATCCCCAACTGCACCTTGGAGATGGCAGGCACCTACACCTGCGTCACCGCCGTCGACGGACAGACCACCACGGGCACTACCGAGGTCGTGATTTACCCCTCACCTATCGCCGACTTCAGCTTCACCTCGACTTGCGAAGGCGAAGCCACGAACTTCACCAGCACCTCCACCACCGACCCCTTGGGTCAAGATATCGAGAACTATACCTGGGAATTCGGTGACGGCGAAACAGCCACAGGCCCCACCACCTCGCACACCTACGCATCGGCTGGCACCTACGAAGTGGTCCACTCCGTGTCAAACGGCTCAGGCCTCTGCGTCGACCAAATCACCAAAACCGTGACCGTCCACGCCATGCCTATCCCCGTGGCTTCGGCCAACCCTGTCGTCGTTCAGTATGGAGGTGTCGCGACCCTTACCGCCGAGCCTGGCGTGGAAGGCTCGTTCAGCTACCACTGGGAGCCCGCCAATATGGTGGTCAGCCCCAACAGCCAGACCACACAAACCGTCCCGCTGACAGAGACCCAGGTCTTTACCGTGACCATCACCAACAACGAAGGCGGCTGCACCAGCTCCACCCAAATCACCGTCGTCATGGCTGGCTCCGACCTGACCGCCACCGCCACTGCCGACCAATACGAAATCTGTGAGGACGAATCGACCACGCTCCATGCCTTGCCCTTGGCCGGCACCGGACAATACACCTACAGCTGGTCGCCCGCCAACAGCTTGAATAATCCTACCATACAGCATCCCGTGGCCTCACCCGAAGTGGGCACTACCACCTACACCTGTCATGTGAGCGACGGCATCGTCGACACTGATGTCAGCGTGACCATCACCGTACATCCCAAAGAAGCCTCAGAGTTTAGCCAATCCATCTGCGAAGGCTCGTCGTACAACTTCTTTGGACAGAACCTGAGCGTTGCGGGCAATTACCAACACATGCTGCACACCATCCACGGTTGCGACAGCCTCATCACCCTCCACCTCTCCATCAACCCCATCCAGGAATACGCTTTCGAGGTTGAAAACGGACACTGCGACAGCTACTTCTGGGATCCCCAAGGACATGAAATAGTTTTCACCGACCACGAGGGTTCTGATTACACCGAGTCGGGAACCTACCACAGGACCTACAGCGACGTCCACGGCTGCGACAGCTTGGTCACCATGAGCGTCAAGCTTGACTACACGCCTGTGCCCAACGACATCTACCCCATGGACCCTGACAACAGCACGCCGCACTGGGTGGTCACGGCGACCGAGTTCCAAATCAATTCCTACGACTTCCACCTGTGGGACACCAACCCGAACTGCTATTGGGACACCGTCACGTGGAGCTGCGACGAAGCCCCCGACTGGATTCTCGAGCCCTTTGGCGAGAAAGGCAAATGCTGCAAGGTGTACGTGCTCGAGCACATCGACGACACCATCTGGCTCAGAGCCCATGCCTTCAACCATTGCGCACCCGAGGAGGGCATCGAGCAACGCTATTGGCTCATCTGCTCGTTCTACGGCATTGATGACCACGGTTCATCGACAAGCTCAGGGACCGTTAAGTTCGACGTGGTGCCCAACCCCAATAATGGCCAGATGAACCTGCATATTGAATCGCTCCCGGGCTTAATCAACATCAAAGTGTACGACATGCGCGGCACGCTCATCGACAGTTTCGACGCCCACAACGAAAACGGCAGTGGCATCTACGCCTACACGATGAAAAAACGCACCGACGGCATCTACTACTTCGTGGCCACCTGCAAGGAAGGCATCGTGACCAAAAAAGTGGTGATTCAGCCCTAATTATTTTCACTAATACATGACACCAACACAATAAGAATAACAAACAAAACTACTGCAATATGAAAAAGCACGTCAGATTCCTATTAGGCGCCTTGCTGCTAGCGCTCTTACCGCTGAGACAGTTCGGACAACAACCTCAACAAACCAAGTTAACCGAATTCAACTTTCACAACGTGTATTCCATTGAAGAGCGCGTGTTCATATTACATGCCATTCAAGAAAGCGACTTGTTCTTCTACAGGCTCAGCCAAAACGAGGGCATGTTGGACATCTATGTGTCGGACGAGTACACCTGTGAGGAATCCAACGCCAATGCCGACTTCGACGCCTTCCTTGAAAGGACCAGCATCGAATGGATGGCCTATTGCAACTTAGACAAAACCGAACGCGGAAGTCTGTTTGTGGAATGGCGTTACCAACTTGACGACCCCGTCTTCTTGGCCATCAACGAGGACTTCCATCGGCAGCTTCGCGATGGCAACGCCACCTGCGACGGCGCCGAGCCTTTCTGCACCGACAATGGCTTGTACCAGTTCCCCGCTGGCGTGAATGCCGGTAACCTCGGTTCGAGCACACCGCCTTACTATTGCTCAGGTTTTGTACGCCCCACGGGAAGTAGCACCAGCTGCCTTTCCACCACGCCCAACCCAGCATTCTACTACATGCAAATCGACCAGCCCGGCAACCTCAACATCTATATGTACAGCACGCCGAGCCACGACATCGACTTCGACTGCTGGGGACCTTTCAGCGACATCAACACCGCGTGCAGCCAACTCTCGTGCAGCAACATGGTGGACTGCAGCTATAGTGCCAACTCAACCGAAAACTGCTACATCAACAACGCCCAATCCGGACAATACTACATCCTGCTCATCACCAACTATTCGAATCAGACCTGTAACATTTCATTCTCGAACATCGGCACCGGTACCACCAACTGCGGCATCATGCCTCCCTTGGTCGACGGACACGGCCCCTACTGCGTAGGCGAAACCATACAACTGACCGCTCAGGGACAAGCCGGCGCCACCTATAGCTGGACGGGACCTGCCGGATTCACCTCCAACTTGCAGAACCCCACCCGCCCGAACTGCACCATGAACATGGCCGGCCAATACACCTGCACCATCACCGTGGGCAGCCAGAGCAACAGCGCCACTACCGAAGCCGTTGTCATCTATCCTCAACCTACGGCCAACTTCAACTACACCACGGTCTGCAAAGGCACACCGACCCAGTTCACCAGCACCTCCACCACCAACCCCAGCGGACAACAAATCCAAAACTACCAATGGAACTTCGGTGACGGACAATCGGGAACGGGACAAAACGTCACCCACACCTACGCCCAAGCTGGCAACTACACGGTGACCCTTACCGTCTCTTGTGGCAACGGACTTTGCACCAGCACCAAGACGCAGACCGTGCCCGTTTATGCAGCACCTGTGGCCACTGCAACAGCAACACCAAGTACCGTCATCTATGGTGGCGTTGCCACCCTCACGGCCAGCGCAGGCACCACGGGAACCTTCAACTTCCACTGGGAACCCGCCAATATGGTGGTCAACCCCAATGCACAGACCACTCAGACCGTGCCTTTGCAAGCCACCCAGACCTATACCGTCACCGTCACCAACCCGCAAGGCGGTTGCAGCAGCACGGCACAAGTCACCGTAAGCATGGAAGGCTCCAACATGACCGCCCTGGCTTCCGCCGACCAATATGAACTCTGCGAAGGCGAGTCGACCACCTTGCATGCTATTCCTTCGGGTGGCACGGGCAACTACACCTTCAACTGGACGCCAGCCAACACGCTGAACAACGCTACCATCCAGAATCCTGTGGCCACGCCGCCCGTCGGCACAACCACCTACACCTGCGCCGTCAGCGATGGCATCACCAACCAAAACGTCAGCGTGACCATCATGGTGCACCCCAACATGGAAGCCGACATCTATGAGACCATCTGCCAGAACGAGTACTACAACTTCTTCGGCGAGGATGTCTACATTCCTGGCGTGTATGACCACACCATCGAGACCCAATATGGTTGCGACAGCACCATCCATCTGCACCTGAACACTTGGGACACCTACGAGACCACCATCACCGACAACTTCTGCCAAGGCGAGACCTACATGTTCTTCGACGACCCGATCTATTCTGCCGGCATTTATTACCACACTTTGGAGTCGGTGCACGGCTGCGACAGTATCATCAAGCTCACCCTCTCGCAGAACCCGATCTACGAAATCTCGCTCACCGAATCGACCTGCGAAGGTGGAGCCGGTTATTACTATAATGGTGATTTCCTGCAACCCAGTCCCTACCCATACGTCTACGTCTTTGAAACCGTTCAGGGGTGCGACAGCGTCGTAAGCCTCCTCATTGAAGAGTCGGAATACAATTCCAAGACTTATAACGTATCGCTCTGCGCCACGGAGTTCACTTGGGGCTCAAATGGTGTTACCTACTACGAATCAGGAACCTATTACGACACTCTCTCCTTCCCCAACGCCTGCGACAGCACCCTCGCGCTCTATCTTGAACTCAGACCTAGCTTCGACATTGAAGAACACGTCACTTCATGCGACACCTATCGTTGGAAGAACGACACCTACAACGTGGACATGACCTTCGACCATAGCACCGTCTACACCCACCATTACGTCAACAACTATGGCTGCAACAGTGAGGTCACGCTTTTCCTCACCGTGAACGACCACGACGAATACGATTTCACCGTTGCCGAGAACGAAAGTTGCGACAGCTACTTCTGGGATCCCCAAGGACATGAAATTATCTCGACCGACCATGAGGACTTGGAATACATGTACTCAGGCACCTACCATAGGACCTACAAGAACATCCATGATTGCGACAGTTTGGTGACCATGCATGTCGATTTCGAATACACGCCTCACCCCACAGCCATCTACCCGATGGACAATGAGAACGCAACGCCGCACTGGGTCATTACCGCCACCGAGTTCCAAATCAACTCGTATGAGTTCAACCTTTGGGACACCAACCCGATATGCAAATGGGACACGGTCACATGGACCTGCAACGAAGCTCCTGGTTGGGTCGTTGAGCCCTTTGGAGACAAAGCCAAATGCTGTAAGGTCTATGTGCTCGATTATGTGGAAGACACCATCTGGCTGAAAGCCCACGCCTTCAACCGCTGCGCTCCCGAGGAAGGCATCGAGCAAAAGTATTGGCTCGTCTGCTCGTTCTACGGCGTGGAAGAGATGGAAAGCAACCTCGCCCACTTCGACGTCATCCCCAACCCGAACAACGGAACGATGAAGCTCAACTTCGAATACCTCACCGGAAAAATCGGAGTCAGGGTTTACGACATGAAAGGCACGCTCATCGACCAGTTCGAGACCTTCAACGGAAACGGTCCCAGCTCCTACGACTACAACATGAGAGTCAAGGCTGACGGCATCTATTTCTTTGTGGCTACCGGCAAGGAAGGCACTATGGCGAAAAAAGTTGTGATCCAACACTGATTTCCATGAAACAGCGCATCACCTTCTGCCTCAGCACCCTGCTGCTCATCATCTTCTCATGCAAGCTCTGGGCGCAATACCCGCAGCATAACCAGAGCCCGGCAGCCATCCACTTCGACATCACCACCGTCAACACTTTTGACGAGCGCGTCATCCTCATCTACAACTTGATGGATGACAGCCGCTTCGATGTCGTAACCGGCGAGGACGACGGCATCTTTGTCATCAGTGCAAACGATGCCTACGAAGGCCTCGACCTAAACGAAGCTTTTGCCGACTTCCTCGCAACGAATGCCGACCAATTTGCCCGACTGAGCAAGGAGGAAGCCTCGGAAATGGCTGGAGAATACAAAGCGGCCTTGCCCATGGAATACACCCTCTCGCTGATGATGGACATCTATGGGAGGTCAAGGCAGAACAACACATGCGCCAACGCCGACCCCTTCTGCACCGACAACGGAATGTACCAATTCCCAGCGGGTGTAAACGCTGGTTCAGGGGAATCGGGACCGTATTATGACTGTCTCTACTCTACCCCAAACCCTGCTTGGTATTACATGAGGATATTGAATCCTGGCAGCATCGACATCTATATGTACAGTACGCCGAGCGTTGACATCGATTTCTGCTGCTGGGGTCCTTTCACCGACCCGACCACACCTTGTCCCAACGGCTTGACCTCCAACAAAGTGGTCAGTTGCAGTTACTCCATCAATGCTACGGAGCACTGCATGATTCCCTCCAATTCGCAGACGGGTGAGTACTATATCCTTGTAATTACCAACTATTCGAACCAACCCTGCAACATCAGCTTCAGCAAGGTTGCCGGCAACGGCACCACCGACTGTGGCATCCTGCCCCCATTGGTCGACAATGACGGTCCCTACTGCGTGGGCGAGACCATCTACTTGACCGCTCAAGGACAATCGGGAGCTTCCTACAGCTGGACTGGACCGGGTAATTTCAGCTCGACCCAACAGAATCCCACCCGCCCGAACTGCACTATGGCCATGGCTGGCACCTATACTTGCACCATCGCCGTGGGCAGCCAGACCAACAGTGCCACCACCGAAGTGGTTGTTTATCCCCAGCCTACCGCCAACTTCAACTTCACCACGGTTTGCACAGGCAACGCCACCCAGTTCAACAGCACCTCAACCACCAACCCTGCTGGACAACAAATCCAGAACTATCAATGGAACTTTGGCGATGGACAAAGCGGCAGCGGACAGTCAGTTTCGCACACCTACGCCCAAGCGGGCAGCTATCAGGCAACGCTGACCGTTTCATGCGGCAACGGTGCCTGCACCGACCAAATCACGCAGACCGTCAATGTGTATGACTCCCCCACAGCCGATTTCAACTTTACGACCGTTTGCCAAGGCAACGCCACCCAGTTCAACAGCACCTCGACCGGACAAGGCATCACCGCCTTCCAATGGAACTTCGGCGACGGACAGACCGACTCAGGACAAAACGTGAACCACACCTACGCCCAAGCAGGCGACTATCAGGTGACCCTCACCGTGCAGAGCAACAACGGTGCCTGCTCAGACCAAATCACAAAGACGGTACACGTCAACTCCCAGCCTACTTCCAACTTCACCTTCACTTCGGTATGCCACGGCAACCCGACCCAATTCAACAGCACCTCTACAGGACAAGGCATCACCAGTTTCCAATGGAATTTCGGAGATGGACAAACGGGTAGCGGACAGTCTGTTTCGCATACCTACGCCCAAGCGGGCAGCTATCAGGTGACACTCACCGTCACGGCTGACGGCCAATGCAACGACCAGATGACCCAGACCGTGCCTGTGTATGCCTCACCCGTTGCCTCGGCTACCGCGCAACCCAACACCGTCATGTACGGCGGAACCTCTACCCTCACCGCCAATGCAGGTGCCACTGGCTCGTTCAACTTCCACTGGGAGCCTGCCAACATGGTGGTCAACCCTAATGCCCAAACCACCCAAACTGTAGCCTTGCAAAACTCGCAGACCTACACCGTGACCGTCACCAACCCGCAAGGCGGCTGCAACAGTTCCGCACAAGTCACGGTCAGCATTGAAGGCTCCAACATGGTGGCTATGGCTACCGCCGACCAGAATGAGCTTTGCGAAGGCGAGTCAACCACATTGCACGCCCTGCCCTCTGGCGGCACGGGCAACTACACCTACAGCTGGACTCCCGCCAACACGCTCAACAACGCAAGCATCCAGAATCCTGTGGCCACACCACCGCTTGGAACGACCACTTACAGTTGCACCGTGAGCGACGGACTTACCAACCAGACCGTCAGCGTGACCCTCGTGGTTCACCCCAACCAGGAAAGCGACATCTATCATACCATTTGCGAGAACGACACTTACAGCTTCTTCGGTGAAATCCTTCAAACTCCCGGTGTTTACGACCACACCATCGAGACACAATACGGCTGCGACAGCGTCATCCATCTGCATTTGGACAATTGGCAGACCTACGAGACCTCCATCACCGACGACTTTTGCGAAAACGAAGTTTACATGTTCTTTGACGAACCCGTCATGGAAGCGGGAGTGTATTATCACACCTTGGAATCGGTGCACGGATGCGACAGCGTCATCAGAATCAACCTGACCACCAACCCCGTTTACGAATTCGAGATGTTTGAATCCACCTGCGAAGGCGGCCCTGGCTATTACTTCAACGGCGACTATCTGCAACCCAGCCCTGACGTTTATGTCTACATCTTTGAAACCGCCATGGGTTGCGACAGCACCATCTTCCTCCATGTCGACGAGGCGGAATACAACTCCAAGAGCTACAATGTGTCGCTCTGCGCCGAACAATACACATGGGGCTCAAACGGAATCACATTCTACGAATCAGGAATTTACTATGACACCATCCATTATGAAGGCTCATGCGACAGCACCCTCATCCTAAACCTCGAACTGAGGCCGAACTACCAGAACGATGTGGTCGTCACCAGCTGCGACGCCTACCATTGGAAGAACGACACCTACCAAGTGGATATGACTTTCGAGGAGAACACGGTTTACACGCACCATTACATCAACAGCTACGGCTGCGATAGTGAGGCCACACTTTACCTCACCATCAACGACCATGACGAATACAGTTTCGAAGTGAGCGATGAAGAGAATTGCGACAGCTACTTCTGGGACCCCAGAGGCCATGAAATCATCTTCACCGACCATGAAGACCCGGTCTATACCATTTCGGGCACCTATCACCGCACCTACAAGAACCTGTTCGACTGCGACAGCGTGGTCACCATGGATGTGCGATTTGAATACACGCCTCATCCTACCGAGATTTACCCGATGGATGCCTTGAACACCGCCCCACACTGGGTTGTGACTGCGACCGAGTTCCAAATCAACGCATACGACTTCAACCTTTGGGACACCAACCCGAACTGCAAGTGGGACACCGTCACTTGGACATGCGACGAAGCCCCAGGATGGGTGCTCGAACCCTTTGGAGAAAAGGCCAAATGCTGCAAGCTGTATGTGCTCAACTACGTGGAAGACACCATCTGGCTGAGGGCCCATGCCTTCAACCGCTGCGCTCCCGAGGAAGGCATCGAGCAAAAGTATTGGCTTGTCTGCTCGTTCTATGGTATTGAGGAGGACGGCCCTTCGACAAGCTCAGGGACCTACGATTTCGATGTCATCCCCAACCCCAACAAAGGAACGATGAAGCTCAATTTCGAGTCCTTGACCGGGAAAACCAACGTGAGAGTGTATGACATGAAGGGCTCGCTCATCGACCAGTTCGAAACCTTCAATGGAAACAGTCCCAGTTCATACGACTACAACATGAGAGCCAAGGCTGACGGCATCTACTTCTTTGTGGCCACGAGCAAGGAAGGCACCATAGCCAAGAAAGTCATCATACAACGATAGTTACGTAGCGACAAACATTGCCTCTTCCCTATTTTACACTAAAACCAATCCAATATGAAGCGATATAGAGCAATAGTCCTAGTCTTGATAAGCTTACTCTTAGGTATCCATCCTGCTGTTTCGCAAGATGTCTCCACCCAAGGCAAGGAATTCTGGGTGTCGTTTATGGGCAACGGATTCAAGGATCATCCCAATTATGGGACGTGGCTGCGCATCCAACTGCTCATCAGCGCAAAAGAGGCTTGCAGCTGCACCATCACCAACCCACGCACGGGCTGGCAACAAACGTTCAACGTTGGAGCCAACAGCACCTATCTTTACGACAACATCGATGAACAGCAGGCCTACATGGAGATGCTTGAGTACGAACAAATCAAGGACAAGGGTCTCCTCATCACCGCCACGGATACTGTTTCCGTGTATTGCTCTAACATTGCGGCCTATTCATTCGACGTTTCCTACGTCATGCCTGTTCAAGGTTTGGCCGACGACTACATCATCCAAACCTACGACCAATCCAACGATACCGACGACCATACCAGTGCATTCTTGATTGTGGCCACGGAAGACAACACCACGATTGACATCACCCCTACTTGCACCACCTTGGGCGGAAGGCAAGCCGACGAAACGTTCACCATCACCATGGACAGAGGACAAGCCTATCAGGTCAGGTCGCACAACGATTGGTACAATTCCCGCGACTTGAGCGGTTCGCGCGTCACGGCCAGGGATTGCAAGAAGATTGCGGTGTTTAACGGCAGCAATTTGACCTTGATTCCCACATCGTCCATCAGCGATTCCGACTGCGTTTTCGAGCAAGCCATGCCCGTCCACTCTTGGGGCAAGCGCTTCATCGTCACCTCATCTTTGGGTCGCGTACAAGACTATGTGAAAATCACCTCTGCGGTCAACAACAACATCATCCTGAAAAACGGCGAACCCCTCTGCACCTTGAATGCCAACCAATCCCACACTTTTGTTCTGACCAGCAACGAAAACTCATGCTATTTGGAAGCTTCGGGCAGTTGTGCCGTGTTTCTTTACAACACCAGCTCCAACGGCTATGGCAACGGCGCCCCGTCGATGGTATGGATTGCACCGCTGGAGCAACGCATCGACGAGATTACTTTCTCCACTTTCAATTACGAACACACCAACGTCAACATCAATGTCCATAACGTGAACATCATCGTCCACAAAGACGACATCGGACACGTCTATCTTGACGATGAGCTACTGCCCGTCCTCTTGTTTGAAACCGTGAATGGCAACGAAGATTATCGTTTCTTCCGGAAATCTATCGAACATGGCGTACACCACTTGACTTGCGAGAACGGATTCAATGCACATGTTTATGGTTTTGGAGAATCGAGAGGCTATGCTTACATGGTGGGCTCGAAGGCGACCAACCTCAGCACTTCGCTTATTATCAACGATTTGTCCATTCAACCTAACGGAGATTACCAATACTGCGTTGAGCAGCCTATCACTTTCAAGGCCGAAGTCAACCTTCAGAATTACACGCTGCTTTGGGACTTTGGCGACGGCACCACGAGTGCCTTCAACCCCGTGACCCATGTCTATCATGAGCGTCAGGTCTATCCCGCCACTTTGCTCGTTTCCTCCTTGGGAGGCGGTTGCACAGGCTCCGACAGCGACACCACCCATTTTTATATCGACGTCACGCAACAATATGTCACTGAGCATGATGAGGTATGTACAGGCAGTTATTACTCTGGCTACGGCTTCAACAATGTGCTGGTGCATAACGACACCATCCTCGCTGGATTACTTGACAACCCCACACACCCGGAGTGCAAAGACTCGCTGCTCGTTTACATCACGGCGCGACCGGCCTATCACATCCCCATCAACGACAGCCGCTGCTGGCAAGGTCAGCCTGGCGTTTACGATGCCCATGGCTTCAGCTTCGTGTACGACCATCCTGGCACCTTCGACAGGACTTTGCAACTGCAAACCATCAATGGCTGCGACAGCATCCTCAACTTGCATCTCACCGTCGCCGACCAAATCACCTACGAGTTCGACCATCACGAATGCGGCAACAGTTACGTTTGGGATGGACAAACCTACAATGCCTCAGGCGACTACGAACGCTATTACATCTCGGAGGGCGGCTGCGACAGCATAGTGACGATGCACCTTACCATGGGCCTTCCGCAATACACTTCCTTCGACACCATTACCTGCGGAATTTTCCAATGGAACGGACAAGCGTATTCCCAAACGGGCACCTATCAACAGCAGTTTCTCACATACGATGGCTGCGACAGCATCGTGGAATGCCATTTGACTCTCTCAGGCAACGTGGAAGGCACCTCCATCGAAGTCGAGGAATGCGACTCATTCCATTGGATAGATGAAGACTACACCGAGTCGGGACTCTATGAAAAGACCTTGTCGACCATCTTGGGTTGCGACAGCATCGTGCGCCTCAAACTCGACCTGGAATACACCCCCGACCCTACCGAAATCTATCCCAAAGACCCTGAAAACACCTCGCCGCATTGGGTGGTGACAGCTACCGAGTTCCAAATCAACTCGTATGAGTTCATGTTTTGGGACAACAACGAAATCTGCCGTTGGGATTCGATTCGCTGGGAGTTCGAGAATCCTGACCTGCATTGGGTGCTTGAACCCGATACCACCACCTACCCTGTGGGCAAGAGTTTGAAAATCTATGTCATGGAGCATGTGGACGACACCGTTTGGCTGAAAGCGAAGGTCTACAACAAATGCAGTCCACAAGGCATCGAACGCCGGTATTGGTTTGTCTGTTCATTCTTTGGCATTGATGAAGATGGCCCTTCGACAGGCTCAGGGACCGTTGGTTTTGAAGTCGTTCCGAATCCTAACAACGGTCAAATGTCGCTCAACTTCAAGCATTTGAGTGGAAGCATTGAAGTCAAAGTGTACGACATGAGGGGCTGTCTCATTGATAGTTTCACAACCCACAGTGGCACCGAAGTCCATTCCGTCGACTACAGCTTGAAAGCAAGAGGCGCGGGCATCTATTTCTTCGTGGCCACAGGTAAAGAGGGAATGGTAGCGCAAAAAGTGGTTTACCATCCCTAAGTTCTTCTTAATTTGAATGTTATTATTTCTTCCTATAACGCACCTAATTAATATCTAACCAACAACAACTAATCCTAACTACTCCATGAAGAACCTGAAACGCATAATCTTGACCTTATGCCTCATCGGCATCCTCATACCCGAGTTCCACGCGCAAGAAGTCACCACGCAGGGCAAGGAATTTTGGCTCTCATTCATTGGCAACGGATTCAAATACCATCCCGATGTGCCTTCTCAGGGTTGGGTACGTGTCCAACTGTTGGTCAGTGCCAAGAGGAACTGCGAAGGCACCATCGTCAACCCAAACACGGGTTGGACGCACAACTTCAACGTGGAAGCCAACAACATCTTCTCCATCGACCTTCCCGAAGAGCAAGTGTATGTGGAATGCAGCCAGTATGAGCAAGTGGTCGACAAAGGGCTGATGATCACCACTACCGACACCGTTTCGGTGTATTGCGCCAACATCGCCACCTATTCGTTTGATGCCTCCTACGTGCTGCCTACGCCAGGCTTGGCCGACGACTATATCATTCAAACCTATGAGCAATCGACGGGCACCTACGACCCGACAAGTGCTTTCGTCATCGTGGCCACTGAGGACAACACCACCATCGACATCACACCTTCGATTCTAACCCTCGGCGGAAAGCCTGCCCATCAGGAGTTTACGATTACGCTGAACAAAGGACAAGCCTACCAACTGCGTTCCAACACGAGTTTCGGAAACCGCGACTTGAGCGGGACCCGCGTCACCGCCCGCGATTGCAAGCGAATCGCCATCTTTAACGGCAACAACCTCACCTTGATTCCCACTTCCGCCATGAGCGACTCCGACTGCGTCTTCGAGCAAGCCATGCCCTTGCATTCGTGGGGCAAGAAATTTGTCGTGACCAGTTCGCTCGACCGAAACGACGACTATGTGAAAATCACCTCCGCCTCCGACGGCAACGAAATCCTCAAAAACGGCGAACCACTCTGCACCTTGAATGCCAACGAGTCGCATACCTTCAGATTGACCAGCTACGAAAGGTCGTGCTACCTGGAAGCCACCCACAGCTGCGCCGTTTACCTCTACAACACCAGCTCAAACGGCTATGGCAACGGTGCCCCTTCGATGGTGTGGATTGCGCCCATTGAGCAACGAATTGACGAGATTACCTTTTCCACCTTCAATTACGAGCACAACAACGTCAATATCAGCAAGCACTATGTGAACATCATCGTTGAGACCGAGGACGTCAACCATGTGTATCTCGACAACACGTTGTTGCCCTCCAACCAGTTCGAAGTCGTGGCTGGCAGCGACGAATACAGCTTCTTCAGGAAACAAATCACCCACGGTGTCCATCATTTGAGCTGTCCCAACGGTTTCAATGCCCATGTCTATGGCTTTGGCGAGGCCCGAGGCTATGCTTACATGGTCGGATCGAAAGCTTCCGACCTTTCCACTTCCATAATCATCAACGATGTCGCCATCAGTCCCAACGACACCGTGGCCAACTGCACCTCGGATCCCATTTCATTCTTTGCTGACATCAACCTGAGCAACTACGAGCTCCTTTGGGAGTTTGGCGACGGAACGACCAGCACCGACAACCCAGTCGTCCACAACTATGGCGAAAACATCCTCTACGAGGCCAACCTCACCGTCACCACTGAAGAAGACCCCTGCACGGGCTCGTCATCCTCAACGAGTTCCGTTTTCTACATCGACGCAAGAACCGAACCCGACCTGAACTATACAGACCAAATCTGTGCAGGTCAGATTTACAGCGGCTACGGTTTCAATAACATCTTGATTTCAAGTGACACACTGCTGAGCCGCATGGAGCCCGGGGCGCTCAATCCCGACTGCATGAGAAGAGTCAACGTGGCCGTCACCTGCTACCCCGTCAGCGACACGACCGTCACCGACCTTGTATGCTTCAAAGGTCCCAGCGTGTACACTGAAAACGGCTTCAACCTGTATTACGACGCACCCGGCACCTACACAGACTCGCGCATCGAGGCAAACGAATTCGGCTGCGACCGGCTGATCAACCTGAATTTGGTCGTTGGCAATGTCGTCGAAGGCGACACGCAAGTCGAAACCGGCCAATGCAACCAATTCGAGTGGAACGGAAACATGTATTATGCATCTGGTTTCTATACAGACACAATTCCCAACGATGACGGCTGCTACACCATCGTCCACCTTGACCTTGACCTCAACCTCACCCCTTCTCCTTCCGAAATCTTTCCCGCCGACACTGCCAACCATGCTCCTCACTGGGTGATTACCGCCACCGAATTCCAAATCTTCACTTACGACTTCACCTTATGGAGCACCAATGAGGCAAGCCACTGGGATTCCATCCGCTGGGAATTTGAGAATCCGGGCCTGAATTGGGTACTTGAACCCGATTCCACAACCTATCCCGTCGGCAAGAACATAAAAATCTATGTCTTGGAACAAGTGAACGACACCGTTTGGCTGAAAGCGACAGTCTATAACTCATGCGAGCCGCAAGGTATCGCGCGTCGCTATTGGTTCGTCAGTTCGTTTTATGGCATTGAGGAAGACGGCCCTTCGACAGGCTCAGGGACCTTAAGCAACATAGGTTTTGAGGTCACACCTAATCCCAACCATGGACAAATGCTGTTGAATTTCGAGAATATCATCGGGAAAGTCGACCTCAAAGTCTTCAACAGTCAAGGTGCATTGATTGACCAATTCCAAATCCATTGTGAAACCAGTTCATATTCGTTCCCTTATGAATGTGGCTCACAGGAAAACGGCCTATATTTCTTCGTGGCAACATGGAACAGCAAGGTCTTGACAAATAAAGTGATAATTTTTCAATAATTTGTTGTTAAAACGGATTTTTTTGTATTTTAGCGGCAAAATTATGAACCCAAAAATTTAAATACCATGAAACACACCAAGTTTACCATTTTGATTGCAGCGGTACTCTTTTTTGTCACTTCCGCTTCTTTTGCACAAAGCACCTCCACCCAAGGCACGGAGTTTTGGGTCTCATTCATGTCGAACGGACACAAATACCACACTGAAGGTCCCAATGGTGGAAACTGGATTCTCACCCAAGTGCTCGTCAGCGGCAAACGCGACTGCGAAGTCACCCTCACCAACCCGCAAACCAACTGGACGGAGACCCGTCAGGTTCATGCCAACAGCATCACCACCATCGACATTGACGAAAACATAGCATACATCGACGCCACTTCAGAGCAAGTCTTGAACAAAGGCCTGCAAATCACGAGCACCGACACCGTTTCCGTGTTTTGCACCAACATCGCCCATTTGTCGTTCGACGCCTCCTACGTGCTGCCCATACAAAGTCTCGCCGACGACTATATCATCCAAACCTACGACCAATCCACCTATAGCTCTGGCCCAAGCTATCAAACGCAGAACCAGACGAGTGCGTTCCTCATCGTAGCCACAGAGGACAACACCATCGTTGACATCAAGCCCTCCGTCAACACGATGAACGGCAGACCCGCGGGACAGGAATACCACATCACCATGAACAAGGGACAAGCCTATCAGGTGAGGTCGCACAAAGAAAACAGCAGCCGCGACTTAAGCGGCACACGAGTGACTTCCCGTGACTGCAAACGCATCGCCGTGTTCAATGGCAACACCTTGACAGCCATCCCCAACAACGGCAGTTCCTACGACCATGTCTTTGAGCAGGCCATGCCCGTGCAATCGTGGGGCAAACGCTTTGTGGTGACCAGCTCGCTCGAACGCGAAAAGGACATCGTCAAAGTCATTTCCGCCTCCGACAACAACGAAATCTACAAGAACGGGACGCTCATCGCCACCATAAACGCCGGACAATCACACAGCTTCGAACTGACAAGCGGCGAAGCTTCCTGCTTCATTGAGGCATCGGGGCGTGCTGCAGTGTATCTTTACAACATGTCGCGTGGCGGCAACATGATAGGCGACCCCTCCGTAGTCTGGATTGCCCCCGTTGAGCAACGCATCGACAGAATCACCTTCTCCACCTTCAACAACCAGAACATCAACATTCAGACCCACCACGTCAACATCATCGTGAACACTGAAGATGTCGGGAGTGTGTTTCTCGACGAGGTCCAGATTCCCTCCAGCGCGTTTTCGCCCGTGGCAGGCAACAGCGACTTCTCATTCACCCGCAAAGACATCCAACACGGGGTGCATCACCTGCGCTGCGACAATGGCTTCAACGCCCACGTTTATGGCTTTGGCGTCGCCAAGGGTTACGCCTATTTGGTAGGCTCAAAGACGGAAGACCTTACCGTAAAAGTCGAGTTGAATGAAGCCATCGTGCAACCTGGTGACACCATTGAGCACTGCATCGCCGAGCCCATCCACCTTAACGCACAAATCAACCTGCTGAGCTACGAACTCAACTGGAACCTCGGTGACGGAACCACAAGCACGCAAAATCCTGTCACTCACGAATATAACGAAAAACGATTCTATGAGGTCTCCCTCATCATAACCACCGAAGAAGTGGGAGGATGCGTTTTTAGTACCAGCGACACACTCAAATTCTACATCGACGGCAGGCAGAAATACGACATTGAGGAAGTCGAACTCTGCAAAGGCGACGTTTATTCGGAGAACGGCTTCAACGTGGTCGTCACCAACGACACCATTTTGGGCAAAGCCATTCCAAGCCCAGAGCACCCGCTTTGTCCCGACAGTCTGCTCGTGTATGTCACCGCATTGCCAGGGTATTATGCCAGCTACAGCGACACGGTCTGCTGGACCGACGAACCCTTTACCTATACCGACCATGGCTTCAACCTGTTCGTCGATCACCCCGACATTTACGAAGACCAAATCGACGTCCCGATTCCGGGAGGTTGCGACAGCATCATCGACCTGCGGCTCGTTGTCACCAATCGAATCATCAATCCCAACCCAATAGTTTTCTCTGACTGCACCGACTCTTTCACTTGGAATGGTGTCACTTATACCGAAGATGGCGACTACGAACAAGTCTTCACCTCCATGATGGGTTGCGACAGCATCATCCAGCTCCACGTCGTGCTGACGGAGACCGTCGAAGGCGGCACCGACACGATCACGGACATCTGTTCATCTTACGAATGGCATGGCCAACATTACAACCAGTCAGGATTCTACACGGACACGATCAAGAACATCCATGGTTGCGACAGCATCGTCCACCTTGACCTCAGCATGGCCTTGCCACCCAACCCCACCCCCATCCTTCCGATGGACCCGAACAACACCAACCCGCACTGGGTCATCACCGCCACTGAGTTCTACATCTACTCTTACGAGTTTACGCTGAACGACAGCGTTGAAGGCCAAGTCTGGGACTCCGTGGCATGGGCCCTTGAAGACAACAACAACTGGACGATTGAACCGTTCGGCGAAAACGGCCGATGCTGCCGCATTTCCGTCATCGACTACGTGAGCGACACTGTTTGGCTGACTGCCAAAGTCTTCAACGACTGCACCTTGGGCGAAGGCATCGAGCGTCGTTTTTGGCTACTCAGCTCGTTCTACGGGATGGAGGATCATGACCAATCGGCTCCTTCGACAGGCCCAGGAGCCTTCAATGTTGATATTGTTCCCAATCCCAATAACGGCAGCATGAACCTCATCTTCACCAACATGGAAGGCAAAATCGACGCAAAAATCTATGACATGACAGGCATTTTGATCGATCAATTTGCTTTGAACCTTAACGCAGAAAGTCGTCATCCTTATCATCTGGGCAATTATCCAAATGGCGTTTACTTATTGGTTTTCAACTACAAAGGAATAATGGTCACAAAAAAGATTGTTGTAATAGAATAATTTTCAACAATTTACAATAAAGAATAAAAAAATGCGTTTGGATGAGTAGGATATAAAGAATTATTCCATACATTTGCAAGATTATTTTTAGTCAGAATTGAGTTTCATCCATAGCATTAATATCAGATGAAGAAGCACCTTTTAAGAGCACTACTATTCACATGCGGTCTCCTCTTTTTATGCTCCTGTTTGAAAGACGACCCGAAAAACAACTCAACCGTCTATTACGGATTTCAGAAAATCCCGAATATCAACGAGTTCATGCCACAACGGCTTCTTCAGGTGATGGATTCATTGCATTACCTCCACTATGGCAATGAGCCGCCGAAGATGGAAGGCAGTTACAAGGCTTCTGACTTGAGACTTATCGTGGTGAAGAAAGGTCCCTACAGCCACTGGATGATGGCTCCCACGCCTCAGCTTGGCAACCAGTTTGTGAAGCTTTACGAACAGCATATCGGCATTGCGAAGATGCAATTCTGGAATGAAAAGGGTACCCCCAACATCCCCCAAACCCACTTCGTGGAAACCTCAAGCACCGACTCCACTTTCTACTATGTGACGGCCAATCCCGAGCATTTCACCAATGACTCTCTTGCACCGTATTACTTCCAAAACTACGATTTCAACAAAGAGGACTTCAACACGGTCTATATCATGGGTGACAGCCCTTATTTCACCATTTTCTACTACGAAATCAGGCACATTTTCACCACCAATTTCCAGCCCTTGAATGCTGTCATCATTTCGGGTAAAATGGATTCAGAAACCGTTATCGTGAATGACACTGTCAACCATAAGACGGACACCATCGTACAGCCAGTCATCAAAGACTATGTGATGGGCATCGAAACGATGAAATACTATAAAGAAGGCACCAGTCTGAACATGATTCTGCAAGCTGGTGGCTTGGCCACGCCAGGCGATGTGATGATTATCCGTAACGATGGCGTTGCCGTTCATGGAGAGATTGATAACTAAAGAAACCAACAATCAACACCGTAGCAAAGAATGAAAAAAGCTTCCTTCATATTTTTCCTCGCTTTTGTGCTCATCGGCAGCACCGCCAATGCACAATTCAACAAGCCTTTGCAATCTGCCAGTAGCAGAGTGAACACGTCAGAAGCACGCTACAACATCGGTATTAGCGGCGGACTCAATTCCACCTATTGGTTCCATTTCGGCGGCACGAAAACCCGCTATAAAGCGCCTTTCAACTTCGGCATCCTGGGTGGCCTTACCGTCGAACGCATGCTCAACAAAAACATGTCCATCAGCCTCGAAGGTTTTTATGCCATGCGTAACATGCAGTTGAACTACGAGATCCACAACTTCCCCGTGAGTTTGGGCATGGGTCCCCAACACAACAAGGACTATTACCGCCAGTTGGATGTCGACTACACAGAAATCAACGTCCAAGCTCCGTTCACCTACTATTTCTCCAACAGCACCATCAGACCGTATGTCTTTGTCGGTCCTCGCGTCAGCGTCCCCATGTCGGGAAAAATGATTTGGAAAAAGGCGGAAATCGTAAACGGACAGCAGAGCTCAACATGGACATCAGTTGACACCGTAGGAATTAGCGCACAAAACATGTGGCAATGGAATATCGGTGTTGTGGGAGGTGCCGGCGTGATGTTCAAACTCAACGTGGGCAACTATTATTTTCTCATCAAAGCTGATGCCTCTGCCCACGCTTCGCTTGCCTATTTCCTCGTCAACATCAATCCGTTCGATGTTCACGCTTCAGTCATCAACTCATTCACTCATGAGGAAACCAGCGGCACATCGCAAAATGTGGTCGGCGCAGGCTACATCGACCCCTATCTGTTGGGCACGAGAATCAACACGGATGCCACCGTCAAAGTCACCCTGCTATTCCCGTTGAAGAAACAACTGCAAGGCGCTTGCATGAGATGGGGCGAATATGATTGATAATCAGTAAAGATTTGAAAAAAAAGAGACGCGCAGACGTCTCTTTTTTGTTTTTATGCTAACTTTGCACCATCGTTGAAAACAAATGTCTAATCAATAACAACCACCATGAAAAAAACATTATCCACTCTAGTCTTTGCGTTGCTGGCCTTGATGGCCAACACAGTGATGGCACAGACCTTCAACTATCCCGTCAAGGGAAAGCAAGGCTTCAGCCTGACGGAGAAGACCCGTGACGGACTGCACATCAGCTACAATCTCGGGCAGATGTCGTTGAATCAAATCGACTACCGTGGCGAAGCCATGTCGGAGATCAGCATCTCCGCCCTCGCCATCCCCGCCGATGCCGGTAGCCCCAACCTCCCGACGGACAGCCGCATGATGGCCATCCCACAAGGTGCCACGGCAAACTTGCGCGTGGTCAGCTTTGAGAAAGAGACCCTGCACAATGTCAACATCGCCCCTGCCCTCCGCATCCAGTCGGAGAACGAGGAGCCTGACATGAACTATGTGAAGGACATGGCCATCTACGGCAAGGATGCCTACTATCCCGCCGAGCCTTTCATCATGGGCAGTTCCTACATCCGTGGCGTCGAGTCGGTTACGGTGTCTATCACGCCTTTCCAGTACAACCCTGTCACAAAAGACTTGATTGTCTACACCAACATTGAGCTTGCCGTTGATTTTGAAGGTGGCTCAGGCCATTTTGGCGAGGACCGTCTGCGTTCGCCCTATTGGGATCCTATCCTGGCTGCCGAGTTGATGAACTACGACCAACTGCCCGTCATCGACTATGCCGCCCGTATGCAAGAGTGGCTGCGCGACGACAAAGACGGAGCAGAATACCTCATTATCACGCCCAACAACGACGCTTGGGCCGAATATGCCAACCAGCTGAGGGATTACCGCACCCGCCAAGGCATCATCACCAAGGTGTACCGCTTGGATGAAATGCCTGCCAACACCACCGCCCAAATGAAGGCTTGGTTCCACAACGCCTACCACACGTGGGACATCCCGCCTGTTGCGATTTGCCTGCTTGGCGACCATGGCACCAACATGGGCCAATATATCCCTGCAGAGACCACCTATCACCCTTACAATGGCAGTTGCATCACCGACAACTTCTACTCCGATGCTGAAGGCAACGACAACTTGCCCGATATGGTCTTTTCACGTCTCGTTGCGCAAAACGCCAACGAGTTGCCCATCTTCGTCAGCAAGCAGCTTGAATACGAATACACCAACCCCAACCTGAATCCCGATTTCTACAGCCGTCCCATCACCGCATTGGGCTGGCAAACCGAGCGTTGGTTCCAACTGTGTTCCGAAATCTTTGGCGGATATATGCGCAACAAGGGCTACGACACCAACCGTATCAACTGCATCTATGACGGTACGCCTGGCAATTACTGGTCAAGCGCACAAAACACCAATCAAGTGACCAACTACTTTGGCCCTAACGGCGTAGGTTACATTCCTTCCACGCCAAGTGAGTTGGGTGATTGGAACAATGGCACCCCCGAACTTGTGGTGCAAGCCGTCAACGAAGGTGCTTTTTGGCTGCAACACCGCGACCATGGTCTGGAGACTGGATGGGGTGAACCCGCAGTACGCAACAACCATATCGACCAGATGAATAACGTAGGCAAGCTGCCTTTCGTGATGTCCATCAACTGCCAAACGGGTATGTTCAACTACTCAGGGTCAGGAGGCAACTGCTTCACTGAGAAATGGATGCGTCGCACCTTCAATGGTGAGAATGCGGGTGCCGTCGGCGTACTCAGCCCTACTGAGGTCTCCTATTCCTTCGTCAACGATGCCTTCGTTTGGGGTGTTTATGACCTCTTCGACGGCGACTTCATGCCCACCTACGGTCCATACGCGGCCAACACAGGTAACTGGATGCCCGCTTTTGGTAACGTGGCCGGCAAGTATTTCCTCGCCCAAAGCAACTGGCCTTACAACACGGAAAGCAAGGACATCACCTATACCATGTTCACCGCCCACTGCGATGCCTTCTTGCGCATCTACACGCAAGTGCCTCAAGAAATGGAAGTCGTTCATCCTGAAGTGGTACTCGCTGGTTTGGGCGAAGTGAGCATCACCGCCCCTGAAGGCTGCATCATCAGCTTGGTAAAGGCCGATTCGGAAGGCGGTTGGGAAATCCTCGCCGTCACCGAAGCCACTGGTGACCCACAGACCATCGAGTTTGAACCCCAAGTGCCCCCGACCGAAATCAACCTCGTCGTGACCGGTCAGAACTACTTGCGCTATGAAGCCGTCATGGGTGTCATCCCTGCCGACGGTCCTTACATCGTCTTCGACAACAAGGTCATCCACGACCAGAATGAAAACGGACAACTTGATTTTGGCGAGGCCATCGACCTCGACATCACCTTGAAGAATGTTGGTAGCGACGCTATGAACGCTTTCGAAGCCGTGTTGGAAACCGAATCGGAATACATCACCATCACTAACGGCACCGCCCAATTCGAGGGTATGGATCCTAATGCTTTACAGTCTGTGGCCAACGCCTTCTCGTTTACCGTGGCTGACGATGTGCCCGACAACACGAGCAACCGCTTCACCATCACTGTGACCAATGGCGATGACGCGTATGTCAGCAACCTCGTCATGAAAGCCTACGCTCCTGTGTTAGAGCTCGGTAGCATGAGCATCACCGAAGTGAATGGCAACGGCAACGGACGCTTGGACGCTGGCGAAACCGCCCAAATCAGTTTCCCCATCAACAACAACGGCCACGCTGATGCTGCCACAACCACAGCCACGTTGCAGATGCTTTCGCCTTATATCCTTATGGAAGAAAGCACCGTCGACTTTGACCAACTCAACGCTGGCGAGACCCAAACAGCCGTCTACACGATCACTATTAGCGAAGAAACACCTATTGGTTACAACTGCCCGTTTGACCTTAGCGTGGCCTCTGGTTTGTACAATGTCCAAAAGGAGTATGTCGCCAAGGTTGGCCTCATCGTCGAAGACTTTGAAACCGGCGAATTTGGCGCTGGCTGGACCAACGATGCCAACAAGCCTTGGCGTTTCGTCACCAACGATCCTTACGAAGGCCAATACTGCGTGAAGTCGGGCAACATCGGAAACAACGCCACCACCACATTGATTCTAACCTATGAAGGTGGCTCAAACGACAGCATTTCCTTCTACTACAAAGTGTCGACGGAAAGCGGCTACGACAAGCTGCATTTCTACATCGACAACCAAGAAATGAACAATTGGTCGGGCAATATAGCGTGGACCAAAGCTTCTTATCCTGTCACTGCTGGAAGACACACCTACAAGTGGACCTACACCAAAGACCAATACACTACTGGTGGCAGCGACTGCGTCTGGATCGACTTTGTCGGCCTGCCCACTGAGCGTGTGATGGCTGGCACTGCTGGTTATGACGTCACCGTTTGCGAAGACAGCGAAGCTCAAGTCGTGGGTTACGCCATCCATTACGACAACCTGCAATGGACCACTTCGGGCGACGGCACCTTCGATGACGCCTCCATCCCCACCCCGATTTACACTCCTGGACAACAAGACATTGAAAACGGCCAAGCCACATTGACCCTTACCATCAACGGCGGCGGCGAAACGATTACTGACGAGATGACGGTGTTTATCACCCAAAAGGTAGTGATCGAAAACGCGCTAACCGACATCCATTATTGCGCCACCGATGAGCCTCAACCCATTGCAGTGAGGATTTCAGGTGATTATATATCGTTCCAATGGCTGACCGAAGGCGACGGCACTTTTGAAGATGCCTCCGCTTTGGAAACAACTTATACTCCCGGATTACTGGATATTGCAAACGGAGTCACCTTGACTGCTTTTGCCGTTTCACCTGGCTGTGGCTCCTTCACTTACGATTATCCGTTTGAGATGAATGTCTTACCCGAATTGCGGATTGCCCCGACAGATTGTAGCAAAGAAGTATGCATAGGTCAAGACTATTTGATACAGAACAACATCGACGGTTATACTGCTTCTGGATTCATCAATGGCCAATTGAGCGTAGAAATCGATGGTGTTCCTTATACCATTCTCGAAGGCCAGCCCATTGTCTTGCCTTGCTCAACCGAGGAAGTTGGATTCCACATTTATCAATTCTCCAACCTGAGCAATGGTTATTGCGAAGGTAACATCATCGATGGTTATTATGACGTTGCTATTCTTGAAACACCAGACCTTACTGTAGCCAATCCCACCATTAGCATCTGCGAAGGCGAGACTGCAACCTTCGAACTTGCCGTCACAGGCGGACATGAGAATCGTCCGTTTGTCGTCAGCGGCACAGGCATTGACGAATTCTCGTTCATAGGAAACAGTCACATCTTTGAATTGACTCCCTCTGAAAACACGGTTATCAACTTGAATCATATTCTTTCACAAGGAGGTACTTGCAGCTACGATTGTGAAAACGTGTTAGACATTACTCTCACTATTAATGTTGAACCCTATACCGCCCAGCCCGAAATCAGCGGCGATGCAGAATTGGATGTACGCCTCACGCCTACAACCACTTACACCATTGCCAATGATGTTGAGGTTGGCTTCAGCATCGAGCCTGAAGAGGCCGGTACACTGGTGCCCGCCAACGATAGCAAGTCGGTGGTGGTCACTTGGAGCGACACCTACAAAGGTGAAGCCATCTTAACCGCCAAGCCTATAGCAGAATGCAACAACGGTGAAGGCACGTTCGACATCAAGGTGAAGAACTCCACCGATGTGAATGAATACAACATCAACGCCAGCCTCTATCCTAACCCGACCGATGACAACGTCACTATCGAGGCTGAAGGCTTGCAACGCCTCACCGTGGTGAACGAGCTCGGCCAAGTGGTGTACGATGTCGAAGTGAACAACGACACTGAGACCTTGAACATGAGCCAGTTTGGTGCAGGTGTGTTCATGATTCGCATCTATACCGAAAACGGTGTGGGTGTCAAGCGTGTTAGTGTAATCAGGTGATTTTCAACATGAATTATCATCAATTGAACACGAATTGTCATTAATGAAATTCATGGGAAATTCGTGAATAATTCGTGGCAATTCATGTAAAACGAAAGAAAACGGCTGGCCCGATGGGTCAGCCGTTTCTCATTACAAGGTTATGAAAAAGAGATTTACTTTCAGTGTTGTCAGTCGCCAAGGCGTGTCAAACCGCCGCGACCCGCTTTGTCGCCTTCCACAACGGGATTACCATAGTAACCAATATCGCCAGAGCCGATGATGGCATAGTTGAGCTTGCCGCTGACCCGCGCCTTGATGTCGCCAGAGCCGGCAATATTGGCATCAAGGTTCTCAATGTCACAGGTGAGGACGATGTCGCCCGATCCGGCCACACCAGCCTCAGCTTTGCGCACCTGACCACTAACGACTTTCAAGTCGCCCGAACCAGCAATATAACAGCCTAATTCGTCAGAAATAAGTTCATTGCATGCCAAATCGCCCGAACCAGCCACATTCAAATCAACTTTCTGTGTAGTGACCGTTTTATGGAAAACGATGTCGCCCGAACCAGCAACGTTGGCTTCAAATTTCTCCGCTTCCAAAGGACTGTTGGCGTTGAAAGTGCCACTGCCAGCAAGGTTGATGATCTCCAAACTCGGAGCCGTTACTTCGATAACGAATTTCGTGGCTTTTAAACCTTTGTTTTTTTCTTCCTTGCATTTACCCATCAGCAACTCATTGTCTTTCACTCTGATGTCGAGGTAGTCGAAAAGGTTCTCGTCCACACTGACGGTACAGGAGTAACTATCGGCAATGGTGAAATTGACCGTTGCCGGCAGCGAGGTCGAGATTTTGTTGAACGCGGTCACATCGTAAGTGCGGGTAACGATGTTGCCGTCGCCTTCGATGGCTTTGCCGCCGAGCGTTTCCCCATCCAAATTGAAGGTGCAAGCATTGAGCGTCATGATGATGATGGCCACTGCGATGATTATGATGTTTCTTTTCATTGTTTGTTTGTTTTAATTGATTTGTAGTAAGACGAAGAACAGGTGAAAAAGTTACAGTTCATACGATTTTTTTATCTCGTCGAGTCCGATGCCCAAAAGCTTCATCTTTTTGACCAGTTCAGGCAGTTCCTTTTCGAGAAACTCCTCGCGCATCTGCTTGAGGACGATGTCCTTGGCCTCGGCGGAGATGAAATAGCCGATGCCACGTTTGTTGTAGATGATGCCCGCAGCCGTCATGGTCTCGTAGGAGCGCATGATGGTGTTGGGGTTCACTCCGAGTTGTATGCCGTAGTCGCGCACCGACAGGATACGGTCGTCAGCCTTCAGCTCACCGCGTAGAATCTGCTCATAGAGCTGCGAGCAAATCTGCAAGTATATGGGTTTGTGTGCGTTAAATTCCATGGCTTAGTATTTTTGCGTCTTGATTTTACGATAGGTGAAGAAGAGCAGCAGGAGGGTGATGATGATGCCGACAACCATGCCCCATGTCGTTGCATTTTGGAACCACTGGATTTGTTGTTCAGTAGACATACCTTCGAACTTTGCTATCCATCCCTCCATGATTTCTCTATTGAAGAACACCAGGCCCATAATCATGGAGATCAGGTAGGAAATGCCCAAATAACTGGCAAAAGTCTTTCCAGCCTTGTGCTTCTTAAAGAGCATATTGCCCAGCATGAAGATGGCCGACCACTGGATGATGTTAGCATATAATGAAGTACGCATAACGCCGATGGGGAACACTTGCTCAATGGGAAAATCCATTTCTCCAGCACGAACCACACCTTCCGTGTCGTTAAACATTTGGATGATTTCGTTTATCGAGTAGAGACGTATAGGTTTCTCAAAACCTCCAAAGGGGAAAATCGACAAGAAAGCGTCAACCAAATAACCGCCAAAGAACACGACGACGGGCGTCACTATGGCGCAGTAGATGAACATACTGATGAACTTCTCCAAAGAGGAGACCGGCATCATGGCGAAACCCACGCCCTCACGCGAGAGGTTGGCATTGCCATAAACCTTGGAAGGTACCATCATCATAGCCAATGCCGTCCATATGCATAACATTCCGAAACGGACTGGCGGCATGGTTGACGAGCCGAAGAGCAGATTAAAAATCCAAAAGATGGCGTTCAGGCAGCACCACACGATGAGCGAGGTGCCGAAATTGCGGATATACATCTTGCCGTCCTTCAGCAAGAGGTTCTTAAAACGATTGAAACTAAATGTGTTATTCATAATCAGTATTTTTGAGTCTTAATTTTATAATATGTCAAGATATAGAACAAGATGGCGACAACAAGCATGAAAGCGCTGTAAACCCAAATAAGGAACCGATGTTCCAAGCGGGCACTGGTGTTTGTAACCCATGTACCAAATGCTTCCCAAAAATTGAACAATTGAAGAACCATGGTAACAATAAAGATAATAAGCATCGCCCAAGCAATGGTTTTTCCCGTTTTGCGTTTCGTGAAAACCATGTTGCCGAACATGAAGATGGCGGAAACAGACAAAACCATGCAGGCTCTAGCAACCAACAACATGCCTATGCCTAATCCATTTCTAGGAAATACCACAAAATCTGCAAAGCCACCAAAAGGCAGTATGGTAAGTAAGCTATCGACCGCCCAACTGCCCATGACGACAATCAGAGGAGTAAGCACAGAACAATAAAGCACCATGCTGAAAAACTTCTCAGTGCTTGTTGCAGGCAACATAGCAAAACTCACACCCTCGCGTGAGAGGTTGGCATTGCCATAAACTTTGGAAGGAACAAACATCAAGGCTGTGAAAACGAAGACGCCTATTAATGCAGACCGACTGCCATTAACCATTTCGAAGTCCAAAATCAAAGTGGAAATCCAAGACAGGATGGGAAGACTACACCCTACAATCAATGCGATGCCATAGGATCTAAAGTAATCCTTCCAATCCTTGGCTACCACCTGACCGAAACGTTTGAAATCAAAAGTGTTATTCATAGCCTAACCCTTTCTCAGCCAAACAGTTGCTTGATGGTTTCCTTGTTTTTCATCACGGTATTGAACAGCACCTCGATGCTCACCTTGCTGTCGAGGCCTTCAGGGTTGCGAATGACATTGACATAGCCGCCAGGGATCATCTCGCTGTAGAGGGCACTGTCGTCTTTCTCCATGCCATAGTCGAAGTAGAGCTTGTCGGTGATTTCGCGGAACGAAGCCTTCAGCAGCACTTCGTCGTGGTCGAGGATGATGATGGGGTCGATGAGGTTTTCCACATCTTTCACTTGGTGCGTGGAGATGATGATGGTACGGTTTTCCGTGGCATGCTTGGTGATGACCTGACGGAAGAGGGTCTTCGAGGGGATGTCGAGGCCGTTGGTGGGCTCATCAAGGAGCAGGTAATCCGTATTCAGTGCCAAAGCCGTGGCGATGAGGCATTTCTTCTGTTGGCCGAACGACAATTCACCATATTTGCGTTGCGGATCAACATCCATCTCCCTGCAAAGCTCAAAGAAAAGCTTCTCGTCGTAGTTGGGATAGAACACGCCCAACTCCCTTACATTATTAATAGGTGTACCTTCCGGAATGGCGAAATCTTCCGAAATGAAGTAAATCTTCTGGAGGGTTTCCGGCAAACGGTCGAAGGGAGCGATGCCGTCCACTTCACAAGCACCGTAGGTAGGCTTCTGCAAGCCACTGATGAGTTTCAGCAGGGAGGTCTTCCCCACTCCGTTTTCGCCCAACAGCCCGTAGATGTTACCCTTCTCGAAGCTGAGGCTGATGTTTTTGAAGACTGGCTGACTCTTGTAGCCGAAGTCTAAATTGCTGATTGTAATCATATTGCTTTATTTTGTGTTAGTGTATTAGTCATATAGAACACTGCAAAAGTACAACAATTTTCATTGCTGTCAAGAAAAAAGTGATTTTTTTTGATTTTTTTTTCGTTTTACGTCATTGCGAGACGGAACGACGAAGCAATCCAGACGATTTTTGCTATCTGGATTGCTTCGTTCCTCGCAATGACGCAAAGCGTGTCAAACACTAACTCGTCAACTTATAATAGTGGCAAACAAGCAACACTCCAGATTTATTATGCAAATGCATAGCCCCACCAAGACAATCACTAAACGCTTTGCAATCAGCACATTGACCCTGCTTCATCCATTGGCGGTTGCGAAAAGGTTGGAAACGTTTTTCCCAAACGTCCAAGAAATCGTCCTGGTAGATGTTGCCTTGCACATAGCTGCGGTCAATATTAGGGCAAGCAGAGATGGAGCCGTCTATGAGGACGGATCCGATGGTAATGCCCGCACGGCAGAAATAGAACCAGTCGCGGACCTTGCGCTCGTAGGGACCTACGTAAGCCTCGCAACTGAACTTGCAGTCGATCCTCCCCTCCTTTCGGGTAGCAACGATGAAGTCCATCAGCTGACGAAACTGTTCATCACTGAGTTGCAGGCTTTTATCGGTGGCCGCACGGCCAATCGGGTCGATGGTGAACAAGCGCCAAGCCTTAACTTTATGCTCAATAAGCAGCTGCTTGATGGACTTCAACTCGCCGAAGTTCATCGGGCTGACGCATGTCACAATGTCGTAGGTCGACAGGCGCTTTTCGTTGGCAATCAAGTCGATGGCTCGAAGGGCATGGTCGAAGCTGCCTTGGCGTTTACGGAAGGCATCGTGTGTGTCGCGCAGCCCATCCAAACTAATGGTAATGCTACACATGCCTGCATCCATCAACTCTTTGTGCTTCGCCTCGTCGTAGGCATAACCGTTGCTGACGATGCCCCACGGGAAGCCGTGCTGCCGCAGTTGACGCCCGCAGTCGGCCAAGTCAGGGCGCACCAAAGGCTCGCCGCCCGTGATAACAACCAAAACAGAATTGCGCTTGTATTTGGTTTCCAGAGGTTTAATCGCGTTCAAGAAATCCTCAAAAGGCATGTCCTTGTAGCGCGATGAAGCCAAACAATCCGAGCCGCAATGCTGACAGTTGAGGTTGCAGCGCTGCGTACACTCCCAAAAGAGGTAGTTCAATTCATGAAGCTGGGTTTCCTTTTTTCGGAAATAGTTATGGAAGGCTTGGAGTATCATTCAGATTACACATCCTTATCCCCAACTTCGGCAGATGACAAATCTTCAAAAGCTGGCTCGTCCACCGACACTATAGTATCAGTTTCTGTCAATTCCCTATCATCAGGCATTTCGGGAGGTATGTTCGGCGAACCATAACAAGCCTGCATGATGAACATCACCGTAGTGAGTGCTGAGGCTTTCATAAGCCTCCTTAACCATTTGTAGGTCTTCATAGCATTAGTTTTTTAATTAAAAAAACAAGTCAAGGAATGTAATCATCATCACTAGATTGCCATTCCTCATTACCAAAACCCGAGAACTCCAAATCCTCAGAAATCGCAGTATCGGCTTTGGCCTTTTCACCAAACGGCCTACGCATTTCCAACCCAAAGGGGAAACCGTCGCAAGCCTGCATGATGAATGCCACAGCAACCAATGCCGTGACTTTCAACAGCCTTCTGAACATTGTATTTGCTTTCATAGTATCGCCTTTTATTTCTTTATACTCAAAATCACGCCCAAAGCCACGCCGAGGAAGGCGGCAAACAGCACCTGAAGCGTAGGAGGAAGAAGGAAAGTGATGGTGTGGGCAGGATACCAAAACAACGGAATGGTCTTGGCAAAGACAAAACCGTATTGGATGTCCCAGTTGATTTTCTTCGAGAGGGCTTCACCGATTCCCAGCGGGCTGCTGAAAAAGCCTTTCAATGACCCTCCCGTCTCGGCAATATGGATGTCGGTGACTTTATGGAAAGTCATGAAAACTGGCGCAAACAGAGTGTTCATCAGCACGCTGACACAGAGGGCGACGAAAAACTTGCCCCAGCTCAAGTCGCCTGCAAACCATTCCGCTGCTTGGCCGTTGAAATGGAAACCACCATCAAGCAATTTCACTGTTCCCGTCTTGAAGATGGTCATGGCGGAGGCGATAACCACGCCCAACACGCCCCAAACCAACATCTTGGGCAACAACCCAAAGCCTTTTTTATGATATACGCCTTCACGAATACGCAAGGCAAGCATTTCACCAAAGGTGCCGAGGATGGCAAACTTGAAGAAACTCATCAGCAGGCCGTGGTTTTTGGTGGTCGTATTGAACCATTCCCATGCACCAGGAATAAAGGCAAAGCCGCCTATCACGGCAGCCACGACAATCAAAGTAATAACATCCGATTTTTTCATATAATCTATTGAATTACAATTCGTTTAACATCATTTCCTATCCGTATCAAATACAAGCCTGAGCGCAAGTCAGTCTCTAATCTATAAATGTTTTCACCTATCGTAAGGAAACATTCTCCCTTATAAACCAGTTGTCCCAACACATTCACCACCTCAACATTCATCATAGAGCAGTTTTCGGAAAAGACATGAATGAAAAATGTTCCATTATTGGGATTGGGATAAACCATGTTTCCTTTGACCTCAGGTATATTCAGCTCAAACACATTATGCAACTCGTGGTCGAAGCCAATAAAGCGCTTGGTGAAAAAGGCTTCCGTACTGTCCATATCCGACTGCCAACGCTCCATGGAAGCGGGGAAGCCAAAACGTTCAGCCTGATCGGGGACCTCTTCCCCGACATGCTCTCGGTATTCATCCCAAATGGCCTTCATGGAACCGACACTGAAAACGCTGTTTTTCAACGCCAAATACCTTTCATAGAGCATGGACTTAAAGGCTTCGCTCTCCATGAGTTTATTGATAATCAAGCTACTCCATCCTTGATGCATCGCATCATGCAATGCGGGGTGGTTCCATCTCGTAAAGCAGCCGTCGCCATCAAAAAACATCATGCGAAACGGTGCTCCTTCACTTGCCTGCCACTGCAACACATTGTTTTGTGGCCAGTCGAGATTGGCGCCAAACACCTCCAAAAGGAAATAGTCGATGAAACTCGGAATATCGATTCTTGAGAAGGTGTAAGCGGAGTCAGCAGGCTGGTTCAAGTCGGCGTTTTCAATCCAATTCCTGAACCGCCACCAGTCCATGCCGTCGCCATGCACTGTCACACCCCAATATTTCAAAATGTTGACCTGGTCGAGGTCGATGTCATAGTGGTCTTCGAGATAGCGTTCGTCGGGCGACTCCTCAAGGGTATATATTCCCCAGTATTCGCCGTTGATGAACACCACGACCTGACGCACGCCTAAGCCGTCGACATCCAACTGTGCCGCAACACGTTGCGACAAATACTCTTGCCCTCCCGTGTGCAACCAATTGCTACAACGAAAGGGATGCAGATTCAATCGTTTGAAATTGGCGATGGGCGTTGTCTCAAAAAAACGATGCTTAAAGCGTTTCTTTCCGTATTCGTCACGAGCATAAAGCCTCATCCCTTTCTGCTGGAACCATCGCGAGGCACCGCCATGCGTGCGCATGCCACACTGCTGGTTGAGGCCGCTGTTGTCGGTCTCATAAAACTCCATATTGATTCGTCGCTCCCATTCACGTCCTGTCATGTTATAATTACCAGTTGCAGTGGAATCCGTAGGATTGTAATTGACGCCAGGGATAAAGATACCCGTCTCATAGTCAAACAGATCTAACGAGTCGGCGGCGAGGGAAAGCACCGGAAGTCCATGCAAGTCGCAGCCCAGTGCCTTGATGAAATAGGAATGGGTCACCACAGGACCGACGCAACTGTCGTTTTCGTCGAATGCGGCTGCTCGGATAACAATGGCATGTTTCACGTCATCAACCGCATGATAGATGGAAGGAATGCAGTTGACTATAGTGTAAATATCTGATTTTGAGAAAAGTTCCTCATTCAGAAGCAGCGGTTCAGAATAGGGTTGCGCATCGGCCGTTGGCGTAGCGCCATTCACCGTATAACGGATGTGAAGTCCATCGGGACACCACAATTCCAAAGGAAAACTATCTTCATAGAAACCGCCCTGTTGCGAAAAGACGACCTTCGTCTGTGCAAATAGGTTTTGCGCCAATAAAAGGGTAAGTCCTATGAAGAGAAGGCGTTTCATGGGAGATTTCGTTTCTTATCAGCTTCCTTGTTCTGCCAATAGCGTCCCAACAGGCAAAGCAAGCAAAGTACGCACAAAATGCCACCGAGCACAAATCCCGTTTGGTCTTCGCCCTTGGCTTTGTAAAGGTAAAAGCCATAGCCGAAAATGGCCAAGTCGGCGATGATACTGATGACATAGCCAATGGCGCGGCTGGTCTTGTCGGTTTTCTTCAGCAGGAAATTGTCGGCTAAAAAAGTGACGAGAACCAACGCAGCATAAACAAGATAATAGGTGGCTTTTTCTGTAATCATATAGTTTTGTTTTACTATGACCGTTGACTATGACTATGACCGCTTTCACGAAAGGTGAGGTGGTCATAGTCATTGTCACTAGTCATAGTCAATTATTTCTCAATACGTATACGTGCATCCACTGCGACGACATTCTTCGGGTTGCCCAGCAACGGATTGAGGTCCATCTCGGCAATCTCGGGGGCTGCCATCACCAAAGCGGCCACTCTTGCGATTTGCTCTGCATAGACATCAACATTGACTGGTTGTTGACCACGCACGCCTTGCAGGATCTTGTAGCCACGGAGCTTGGTAAGTGCTTCCTTAGCCTCGGCTGCACTGATGGGCACCAATGAGCTCTGCACGTCTTTCAGCACCTCAATGAAGATGCCGCCCAAGCCGAAGAACACCTGATGACCGAACTTGGCATCGCGGATGGCACCGATGTAAACCTCCGTACCGTCAAGCATCGGGTACATCTCCACAGCGTATGTGTCTTTGATAGCCATCAAGCGGTCAAACTCCTTGCCGACAGTCTCGATGTCACGCACATTCAAGGTCACACCACCGACGTCCGACTTGTGGACAGGTCCCACGACCTTCATCACAAGCGGATAACCTACCTCGTTGGCGAAATCCAAAGCCTGCTGTTTCTTGTCGACGACGCGGATCTGCTTTTGAGCGATGCCAGCAGCATCGAGCAGTTCGTAAATCTTGTCAGGGCCAATGTAGCCGTTCTCGCAGCTGTCGATGCACTTACGGATGCGGGCAGTATCAATCTTCGGCATCTCCACGTTCTCGGGCTGCGGTTTCGGGGTGTTATAGACCTTGCAGATGGCATTACCCAACACACACTCTTCCGGGAAGTTGATACGGCCTTTGGCAATGAAATCCTCAATCTCGTCTTTCACATTGATGATGGAAGGCAACACGGGGAAGATAGGTTTCTTGCAGGTCTTCATCTTTTGGTCGAGCAGGTCATAGACTTCTTTGTTGCTGAAGAGGCCAGGTGAACCAAAGATAACCACCGAGAAGTCGATGTCGGTGTATTCGTTTTCTACGGTATCGATGATATATCCGAGTTGTTCAGCTGTACCAGTCGCCAAGAAATCGATGGGGTTACCCACGCTTGAGCCGGCGAAGAGCTTTTCCAACAAAGCAGGGCTGGCAGGATGTTCCTTCAACGAAGGCACTTCCATGCCACCATTCGACAACACATCGGTGAGCATCACGGCAGGGCCGCCAGCATGAGTGATGACGGCGCAACGTTTGCCCTTGATTTCGGGGTGCATGAACACGCCACACACCGTTGTCAGCTCCTGACGGTTCTGGCAGCGCACGATGCCCGCCTTACGGAACAAGGCATCGACCACGGCGTCGTTGGTGGCCAAGGCGCCAGTATGCGATGAAGCGGCGCGACTACCAGCAGCCGAGCCACCCGACTTGATGGCTGCGATATGGCAACCTTTGTTGATGAGGCTGCGTGAATGCTTGAGCAGTCGTTGCGGGTCGCCAATCTTCTCCATGTAAAGCATGATGACGCGGCTCGACTTCACGGGGTCGAAGGTCTCGTCCAAGTGTTCCAGCACATCCTCGATGCCGAGTTGAGCACTATTGCCCACAGCCCAAACACTATTGAATTTCAGACCGTTACTCATACCATATTCCTTGATGAATACGGCTGTGGCACCTGAGCCAGTAATGAAGTCAACGCCCTTCGGGTCGAGGGTCGGGATAGGTGTGTCGAAGCAGCCGGCATAGTTCACATTAAGGAAGCCCGTGCAGTTAGGGCCAATCAAGCTGCCGCCCACGTTGTTGATGGTTTCGACGATATGTTTTTCAATGGCAGCGCCTTCAGCGTTCTCCTCCGAGAATCCGGCGCTGATGATGATGAAGCCTCTGCAGCCTTTCTCTTTGGCCAACACGTCGACGGTCTGCGCGCAGAACTTGGCAGCGATGCAGATGATGGCGCATTCCACCTGCGGCAGGTCATCGACCTTGGCGTAGCATTTCACGCCTTGCACTTCGGTCTCTTTCGGGTTAACTGCATAAACAGGTCCTTGGAATGGGCTTTCCAGAAGGTTTTTCAAAGCTTTTCCACCGGGTTTGTGGATGTCTGACGATGCACCGCACACTACGATGCTTTTCGGATTAAGTAATTCTCTTGCTATCATATTAATAAAGGTATTTGTTGCAAAAAATTATTTTGCCGCAAATATAGCCATTTTTAGCAAACAAAAAAGGAATCAACGCTTGTTTTGCAATCTTTCTTCGCAATCGAGCAGCAATTGGTAGTGTCTCATGTTGAAAAGCCCCATCTTGCAAAGCAATTCAATGTCCTCGTGGCTCATCCACATCACTGATTCCACCTCTTCTTTTTGCAACCTAAGCATGGATACAGGCACATTGCTTTTCAGCATGTATAGGAAGGTGAACTTATAATCATATCGTCTGATTTTCACCAGTTTGAGTTCACTCTTCGCCGCCGAAAGACCAATTTCCTCTTTCATCTCACGCAACATGGCTTGGGCAAAATCGTACTCGCCACTTTGCACATGGCCGGCGGTCGTGGCATAGTAGTTGCCTTTCCTCGCCGCCACTTTCTGAATCAGATACTGACCTTGGTTGTTGTAGACATAAACCGCCACTATAGGAATCATCAAGCCTGGTGGGACACGCTGTCCCCGCTCAATGGTCTGCCCCGTGAGTTTCAAGTCGTGATCATACAAATCCAAGATCTCCATGACACAAATCAATTATTCGTGCTGCAAAGATAAGCATTTCTCAAGAATAACAAGCAAAAAAAGCCGCAATCCCCGGGGAGAGGATCGCGGCTCGCAAAAAATATTAACCAATTCACGTGATTCATTCAGAATCCGTATAGCAATCTCTTAGAAAATTATGATCCAACACCTCGGATATTTTCATCAACTGAAGCAGGTCGATGCTTTTCCTGTTGAACATCTTATAAACATTGGATTTCTCACAATAGATCTCCTTCGCAAACCAATTGACCGTTCTTCCCTGACGCGTCAACTCTTCGTGGATTAGTTTGCCAACATGAACATCTTTCATGACGAACTTCATAATATAACTCCTTTTTTTATTTGTGTTGCAAATGTACATTGACTCAAAAAAAGAGGGAAAAACACAGTAAAAAAAACAAATCAAACCTTTTCAAAAGAAAAACCTATCATCTTTCTATTTTTCAATTCACTAAAAGAATAATCAAAGAAAATCAAAACTTTCAATCAAATTTTGATTGAAAGCGATTCGATTCTATCAAATCGATACAAATAATTGATTACCAATCTTTTAGAAAATTATGCAAGACCAACTGCAAATTCGACTTGTTGTCGAAGATTTCATGAAGTTTCATTGAGCGGGTCCAAACCGCCTGATAGGTTTTTCCGGTAAGTGCGGCAGCTTGTACCTCTGTCACCCCTAAAATGTACATGCAACAATACACCACATCCGAACACTTCATCCTCGGGAACCGTTCAATAATCTGAATAGAGAATTTCGGGAAGACCGCATCAACTGCATTGACGAGCATGGTCAACTGGTTTTCGGACAACACCAACTCAGGATAGGATGAGCCAGCCTTCACATTGGCATTCATCACCTTGCGTACACGTTTGCTAATCGGCATCTCATACAAAGCCTCCATCTTCTGGTCAAAAGGCAACTTTTGGAAATCAGGATTGGAAACCGCCTTTTCAAGCTCGATTTCCAACGACTTTATTTTCTCTTCCATTTGCTTCGAATCGATTTTCGTCGTAACAATCTCATCTTCAAGCGAAGCCTGAATTCTTTCGTGGGCTTCAATTTCCATCTTGTGCCGACGCTTTCTCCTATCTATTATAATGGAATTGATAAGAATTATGATAAGCATGACCGCAGCAACCAACAAAATGAAATAAAACACATCCTTTTGTCTCGTATCCTTGCTATCCGACTTTTGCTGTTCATAAAGCATCACCATCCTGGTTCTGTCACCACTCTGTGCCACTTGATTCAAATAAAGATCCGATAGAAGTTCGCCGTAATGTGCCGACTTTAAGGAATCACCCATAATATTGGCGGCCTTGATGATTCGGCAATACGACTTGATGGTCTGACGTGGCAACAAAGGATAGCTCCGCTCATAATTGAAAAGCGCAGAGTCAAATTGCTGATTTTCAAAATAGAAATAGCCAAGTGAAAAACGGACCTGACGTGACAACCAATCACTTTCAGTCATCTCAAGGGTATGGTGAAGCAAATCGTAACAAGCATCTTTTTCGCCCATATTGTACAAATCGAGGGCGCGGTGAATCAAAATGCTGAAATGCTGGTAAATATTGTCGGTATTAAGGCGTTCATGAATGCTATCCGACCGTTTATAATACACCAATGACTCCACCTTGTCACCCTGTGCCAACATAACATCTCCCATAAGTTCAAGATTCGAGGCAACACCCAAAAGATTGTCTTCCTTAAGAAAACACTCATTCGACTTTTCCAAGCACTCCAGCGAAGTGTCCCAAACATCGTAGGTGTAAAGGAACCAAGCAAGGCGATCGTAAATCAAAGCGACAAAATGCTCATATTCAATATTTTCCTCAGCAAGATTGAACACACGACGTTTTTCCCTCAACCCATCCATAATCCACAACGATTTCAGATAGTCTTCAAAGGCCAACACATGTTGTTTTGTTTTGAGTTCTTCCAAAACTGCCTTATAATAATAGGCACGTGCTTTTTGGAATGCCAATTCTTTGTTTTCAAAAGAAATGTTCGTTCCAGGAAGAATGGAGTCCATAATGTCAAATGCACGAAAGACCAAACTGTCATTGGTTATCGGACGGTAGTTCTTGTAATAGAGTTCAGCCAAAAGAATTTGAAATTCAGCATATTGCAATTTCGACCTAGATAACAAGGCGGACTCATCAAGGGTATCAACAATAGCATCCATAATCACCATAGCACTATCAGGGGAAGCATCTTTCAATGCATAAATCCTTGAAAACTCATGGTTTACATCCCTTAAGAAATTAGACTTCACTGTGTCTTGGCAGGAGGCCGCCAATACCAGCAACAACAATAATAGTATCCTACCTTTCATAACTCAATAATGAAAAACAAAAATATAAAAAGTAGGAAAGACGGATAATAATATTGCCCGAAAATCCACCTATTTTGGACTACAAATCCAAAATACTACTCAGATGCCTCATAGCAATCCTTCAGGAAGTCGTGACCCATAACTTCTGAAATCCTCATAAGTTGATCAACGCCAATACTTTCCCGTTTGAATAGCTTATAAATATTCGATTTCTCACAATAGATAGACTTAGCCAGCCAGGCAGCACTTCTCCCCTGTCGTTCCAACTCGCTTTGAATCATGTTTCCAATATGTATGTCTTTTTTATAGGAAAACATAGGCTAAGGTTTTGCTAAGGTAGATTCCGAATTATTTTCCAAACAAATCCTTTATGCCGCCAAGCGAGCCCAGAATATTGGAAGCCTCATAGGGCAGATAGACTGTCTTATTTTCCTGTCCTCCAGCCACTTCCTTCAATGTCTCGATATATTTCACAGCCAAGAGATAGTTGACTGGATCAGCTCCACGGTCGGCAACAGCATCCGAAATGTTGCGGATGGCGGCAGCCTCAGCCTCAGCTTGCAGCACCTTGGCACGAGCCTCACCTTCTGCCTTGAGGATGTTAGCCTGTTTCTCAGCCTCAGCGGCATTGATTTCAGCCTGTTTCTCACCTTCAGAATTCAAGATTTGTGCTTGCTTCTCACCCTCAGCCTTCAAAATCTCGGCACGACGGTTACGCTCAGCCTGCATCTGGAGTTCCATGGTGCGACGGATGCTCTCTGGAGGCGTAATATCCTGCAACTCAACACGATTCACCTTCACACCCCATTTATTTGTGGCATCATCGAGCACATTACGAAGCTTCGAGTTGATGGTGTCGCGCGAGGTCAGCGTTTCGTCAAGCTCCATTTCACCGACCACATTACGAAGCGTGGTCTGCGTCAGCTTCTCGATAGCTACAGGCAGGTTCTGAATCTCATAAACCGCCTTCATCGGATCCACGATCTGGAAATAAAGCAAGGCATTGATTTCGGTCATCACATTATCTTTGGTAATAACGCTCTGTTTGTCAAAGTCATACACCTGTTCACGCATATCAATGCGCGAAGTGCGCGACAAAGCACCATTCTGGCGACGGACAATGGTCTCCTTGGCCTGTTCGATGATGGGAAGGATGACATTGATGCCAGCATTCAAGGTGCGGTTGTACTTACCGAGACGTTCCACAATCATGGTTTCCGACTGCGAAACGATTTTGATGCCTCGAAGGATGTAAATCACGACGAGTGCAATCAATACATAAAGAATAATCATGCCAAAATTCATAATGCTATTTTTTTACGGTTACTATAATACTGTCCAATTTCACGATTTCCACAGTGGTGCCTTTCTCGATGACGGAGCCGTCTTCAGAAACCGCTTTCCAATCATCGCCATCAATAGCTACGCGCCCAGTATGTTGCTGAGCATCAATACGTTCAGACACAACTCCTTTTCGCCCGATGATGGCATCGGCATTGGTTTTTACATCTTTCGATTTCCTATCCAAAAACCGCATCACGATAGGCCTTAGGAAGATAAAGGTCAACAGGGAGACCACTGCAAAAACAATGATCTGCCAAGTGATATTGGCACCCAATCCGGCGAACAAAGCCGAAAAGCCAGCTCCAATGGCAAAGCAAATGGCACCAAAGGTAGCGGAAAAGATTTCGAAGATGATAAGCAAAATGGCGATAATAAGCCAAATTTGATACATTTCCATTTCAGTTAGTTTTTATTCTGCAAATATACTAATTTTTACATTTTTGCAAGGTCTGTCATTGTTTTTTGCAAAAAAAAGAAAGGCAACCCTTTCGGATTGCCTTTCCGTTTTTGAAACGCGATTTAGCGTTTCAAATGGTCATTTACTGCATGACAGTAACGCGCTTCACGGTCACACCGTTTTCAGTGTAGACGCGCACCATGTACATGCCAGCGTTGAACTGACCCATGTTCAGGGTGACTTCGTCAGCATTGAGTTCGGTGTCGTAAACCACCTGACCGAGGACGCTAACCACAGTGATGCGGCTCATGCCCAGGGCTTGGATGGTCACGTTGCCGCTGGTCGGGTTCGGGAAGAGGGCGACGTTGGCGTCGTTCTCGTCCATGCCCGTGGCAGTGGTGGTCTCGCTCACGTAGTCGTGAGTCGGGTCTTCGGCTGCCACAGCGGGTTCGGATTCGCACTCGTTGTCATACTCGGCGCGGACCTGGTAGTAGTACGTACCGGCCTCGGTGGGTGAGTCGATGTACTCGTAGTACGTGGCACCCGTCTCGGCAACGGAGGCAATCAAGGTGTATTCACCGGCAGCCTCGGTCGCACGGTATAC
>JAEEGH010001553.1_pt1 | contig 65591 bp, 44 predicted proteins | sample 9134181 | NCBI WGS metagenome assembly JAEEGH01 (sample SAMN16246544, study PRJNA631951) | gut metagenome | biome: gut microbiome; feature: rumen; material: DP-attached | host: Bos | place: Iran: Karaj | collected 2018-10
AGCGACAAGTCGAAGGGTACTATTACCGACTTCGAAGGCAACTACAGCATCTCTGTTCCCAAGGGAGAGAAGATTACAATTACCTATATCGGCTATATGCCGCAGACCGTGAAGCCTGGCGGCAAGATCCAGCTGCAAGTGGACAGCCAGAGCCTCGAAGAGGTGGTGGTCGTGGGTTACGGTACACAGAAGAAGGCTCACCTGACCGGTTCGGTGGCCAATGTAGAGATGGACGATATCCAAGACCTGGCCAACGGAAGCCTCGCCTCGTCGCTCTCCGGACTGGTGAACGGTATGTCTGTAAGCGGCGGCGATGCCCGTCCCGGTGAGAATGCCCGTATCACCATCCGCGACGTAAACTCCCTCGGCGAGATCGGTTCTACCGCACAGCAGCCGTTGTTCGTCATCGATGGCTATATCTATCCCAACGACGTGAAGGTGGGCAACGGCTATCAGAACCTGGGAGCCGAAGCCTTCAACAACCTCGACGCCTCTGAAATAGAGAGCATCTCCGTGCTGAAGGACGCCTCCGCCGCCGTCTACGGTGCCCGTGCCGCCAACGGTGTCATCCTCGTGACCACCAAGAAGGGTAAGATGGGTGCCCCCAGCATCAGCTACAGCGGTTCGTTCGGTATCAACGACGAGGTGACCCGTCCGAAGATGCTGAGTGCCTACAACTGGGGACGGCTCTACAACACCATCGCAGCCGCAGACCCCACGAATACCAGCCTCAACCACACCACAGCCCTCTATCAGCAGGATGAGTTGGAGGCCATGAAGGACCTGAACTACGACCTGCTTGACAAATACTGGGAGAGCAGTTTCCAACAGAAGCACTCCGTGAACGTGAGCGGTGCTACCGACCGTGTGAGCTACTTCGCCGGCGGCAGCTATTTCAAGCAAGACGGCAACCTGGGTAAGCTGGATTACGACCGCTGGAACTACCGTGCCGGCGTAGACGTGAAGATCAACGACTGGTTGTCGGCCAACCTGACCGTCAGCGGTGACTATGGCAAGAAGAACAAGCCCCTGGTGAAGGTGGGCGGTTCCGGCGATGAGAAGGACTATAACCTGTTGCTCACCCGTCCGGGCTATCTGCCGGAATATATCAACGGCTATCCGATGGTTTCCTATGGTATCAGCAACGGTCAGAAGCACGGCAGCCAGGCCTACAACTTCGACCTACTCCAGAACAACGGCGACTACAGCCGTACCATGACCTCGAACACCACGCTGAACGGAAGTCTCTCCATCGACATGGGCTGGCTCAAGGCCCTGAAAGGTCTGAAATTCCGCTTCTCCTATGCCAAGAGCATCAACAACGACAAGACCAACCAATACGGTTCGAACTTCACCATCTACCAGATGGTCAACCGCTACGGTTCCGGCAAGCATCTGTACACGCCGACCTCGGGTGATGATCCCAATTTCGACTACCTGGCAGAGAGTAATTTCCTCGGCTTACAGCGGAACAACGGCAACATGCTCTATCGTACGATGACCCGTACCGACAACTACCAGATCAACTTCACCGCCCAATACCAGCGTAAGTTCGGTCAGCACGACATCAGCGGTCTGTTCTCGATTGAGAAGTCGGAGCAGGAGAATGAATACCTGCAGGGCCAGCGCGAGAACCCCTACCCCTTCACAACAGGCCAGTACAACTCCGCCACCGGTGAGATGACCACCGTCTTCACCCGTTCAGAGAGTGCATCGCTGTCGTATATCGGACGTATCAACTATGTCTACGCCGACCGCTATCTGCTGGAGTTCCTCTTCCGTACCGACTACAGCTACACCAAGTTCGGTCCCAACAACATGCGCGGCTACTTCCCAGCCGTTTCAGCTGGTTGGGTAATCAGCGAAGAGCCGTGGTTCCAGAACGCCGAGGCACTGAAATGGATCGACTTCCTGAAGATCCGTGCCAGCTGGGGTCTCACGGGCCGTGACAACTGCGCCCCCTGGCAGTGGATGCAGGTGTATGCCCAGGATGCCAACGGCGGTATCGTGCTTGGCACAGGCACAGGCAATGACTCCAGCAACCGTATCACCATCAATAAGAACAATTCGGCCGTGAATACCGACGTGCATTGGGACAAGTCGTACAAGACCAACATCGGTCTCGACTTCCAAGTACTGAACAAGCGTCTGGCCGTGGGTCTGGAGTACTATTACGAGAAGAACCGCGAGATGCTCATCAACCTGCGTCAGGATGTGGCTGCTACCATCGGTACGCAGTCGGCATCGGTGAACCGTGGTGAGATGGACAACTGGGGCTGGGAACTCTCACTGACCTGGCGTGACAAGATCGGCAAGGACTTCAAATATAAGGTTGGCATCAATACCGGCTACAGCGACAACAAGGTGAAGGTGATGGACTTCGAGACCGACCCGAAGAACATCTACCACAGCATCCAGCCTGGCGGCCGTACCGACATCGGTCTGTGGGGCATGCAGTGCATTGGTATGTTCCGTTCGTTCCAGGATATCGAGGAGTATTTCGAGAAATATAATATCACCAGCTATATGGGTATGACAAAGGACAAGGTGCGCCCAGGTATGCTGATCTATAAGGATGTACGCGGCGCGTACGATCAGGCCACAGGCACCTACGCTGGTCCTGACGGCGTGGTAGACCGTGAGAACGACCTCGTTCAGCTGGGCGACCGTGGTAATATCTACGGTTTCACCATGAACCTCGGCGCCGACTGGAAGGGACTCTCGCTGACCGCTCAGTTCGGAGCCACCTGGGGCGGCTATACCACCATCCCCAGCCAGGCCCTGAGCGTGCCCTCCACGTCGAACATCGAGTTCTATAACTTCCCCTCGTTCTGGAATCCCGACAATGTGTATGTCTATCAGGACATCACCGACGGCAGCGGCAATGTGGTGATGGCTCAGAACCGCGAGGCCTACTATCCCAGCCTCGCCTACAGCATCAACTCGATTGCGTCGAGCTTCTGGCGCGTGAGCAATGCCCGCGTAGCCCTCAACCGTCTGACACTGGCCTACGCCCTGCCCAAGCAGTGGTTTAAGAGCATCGGCATCAAGAGTGCCCGCATCAACGTGACAGGACAGAACCTCATCAACTTCTACAACCCCTATCCCGACAGTTTCACCAACCCCATGGCCGGTGGCTATGGCAGCTATCCGAACCTGCGTAAGTGGACGGTGGGCGTGAATCTTTCGTTCTAATTAAAAGTTAAGAATTAAGAATTAAGAGTTATGATTACCAAGATAAATAATTTCTACTTATTCCTTCTTTCCATACTCCTTCTCTCCTCCTGCAGCGAGGAATTCATGAAAGAGAAGAAGAACTTCGATAATGTGAACGAAGGCATCTACGACTATACTGAGGGTTGTGAGGGTCGTCTAAACGACATCTATGCCTGGTGTCTGCCCGTCGTGGGCGATGCAGAAGGCACCATCAACCGCAACTTCCCCGTCTCTATGGGTAATGCTGACATCTGCGCCAAGTCGACGGAAGAATACACCGGTTTCAGCTATTTCGTTGACCCGCAGATAGAGCTCACCTCCATGAGCGGCGAGAACGCCGTGCCCGACTTTTTCAAGGGAGGCGACGGCAATATCCAGACCTCTGTCTACGGACGTATCCGTAATATCAACGACTGCATCAGAGGCATTGAGAACGGCAAACTGTCGGAAGAAGAGAAAGCACCGCTCTTAGGGCAGGCTTATTTCTTCCGTGCCTGGGCCTACTTCAACCTGTTCCGCTGGTATGGTGGTGTGCCCCTTGTGGCTGAAGTACAGGAACCCGTGGAGGGCAACTATACCCCGCGCTCTTCAGCCAAGGCCACGATGGAGTTTATTCTCGAAGACCTCGACCGTGCAGCGAAGATGCTGGCATCCAAGACCACCAATGGGGGATGGACAGGCAGCAACTGGGGACGTGTGACCACAGGTACGGCATTGGCCCTGAAGGGGCGCGTACTGCTCTGGTGGTGCAGTCCTATCTATAACCGCGCAAACGATGAGAGCCGCTGGCGTGAGGCCTATCAACAGATGAAGACCGACCTCGCCACCATCAACAGCTGTGGTTATGGTCTCTATAGCAGCGGTAACAATGTGAACGGTTCCGACTTCGCCGCCCAGTTCCTACAGAGCGGCCAGAACCCCGAGGCCGTGTTTGTCACTCTTTATAACAACATCGAGGGCGACGGTCTCGACAACCAGAAGAACAACACCTGGGAGAAGGCCGTCCGTCCGAAGAACACCGGCGGCAGCGGCAAGAAAGCCGGACTGAAACTGATCCAGATGTTCCCCATGGCCGACGGTAAGGTGCCTGCCAGCACGGCAGAGTATACCAACCCATACTCGAAACTGGAGACTTCGTCACTCCCCATGGAGGATCTCTATCCTTTCATGAACCGCGACCCGCGTTTCTACCGCACCTTTGCCTTCCCCGGTTTCCGCTGGGCCTACAATGGCGATGCCAGCAGCATCGACCCTCACAACCCTGGCGACGGCAAGAACTTCGTACTGTGGAACTATGTATGGTATACGGAGCTCAACGCTGCCGGCGATCCTGAGAACGGCGACTCTTACGGCGCCGACAACCTGCTAGGCAGCAAGGTGGGTGTGTATGTCCGCAAGAAGAGCGACGACCTTGACGTGAACTCATCGAGCCTCTATCAGTATATCACAGGCTCGGACAAGGGTGCTGCGCCCTACTATTCCGGTGCACCACTCATCGAACTGCGCTATGCCGAGGTACTGCTCAACCTGGCAGAGGCCGCCTGTATGGCAGGACAGATGAACGAGGCTGTCACCTATCTGCAGCAGATCCGTCAGCGTGCCGGCTATACGGCAGAGAACAACTATGGTCTGCAGGCTAATCTTGCCAGCGACCAGGCCACCTGTATGAGTGCCATCCTCTACGAGCGTCAGATAGAGTTCGCTTACGAGGGCAAGCGCTTCGACGACCTGCGCCGATGGATGCTCTTCGACGGCGGTGTGGGACAGGAGACGCTCAATCCGAGTTGGAGACTGACGGGCTGGGGCGGTAACACCTGCACATGGTTAGGTTTCACCCCGATGAACAACCAGCGTCGTGAGAACATCGAGTTTGCCACGGGCAGCAGCTTCGGCGTGGGTGGCACAACCTACGACAGCGACCCGTTGCTGAAGGCTGGTGTAGAGCGCCCTGCCGGTATTGATTTCCGTAAGCAGGATGTCAACACACAGCTGGAGACACTGAAGGCCTGGTACGAGACCAACCTCAACGTCACCATCAAATACGGCGATGCCCGCGACTCCCAGCACAACCTGCTCTACATGAATTTCCGTCCCAAGTACTATATCCTTGGTCTGAGCAACAGTGCGCAGAGTTCCAACAAGGCACTGCCGCAGACCATCGGCTGGGAGGATTATAACAACGGTGGTGCAGCAGGTACCTTCGACCCGTTGGCAGAATAAGAACTGATCCTTTCAAGATGAGAAGAGATATCATCACTCTATCGCTACTGTCTGCAGCATGGTGCCTAGCCACCGTGCTGCAGGCTGCGCCTAAACCCAAGAAAGAGGTATTTATCCCCATGGACTACTCCACCTGCGGCTATCACGCCTCGGAGCAGGCCATTCCCAACGTACAGGCGACAGTAAGGGTGAACTGGCAGGCAGGCGACTGCGCCCAGCTCATCCAGCAGGCCATCGACCATGTGGCCACGCTGAAGCCCGATACCAACGGACACCGAGGAGCGATCATTTTGGGCGAAGGCAGCTTTGTCATCAGCAAGCCCCTGCGCATCACGGTCTCCGGCATTGTGCTCAGAGGCATGGGCCGGAATAAGACCACACTGGTGAAGCAAGGCGTAGACAGAGGAGCGATGATATATGTGGAAGGTGTCAGAAACACGCTGGGGTCAGACCCCTCTGTGCCATCAGAGATAGCACATTTGGGTCAGACCCCAGTATGTCCTATCCCCGCAGGAAGTACGAAGCTGACCGTCAATGATAACACCCTCAAGTCTGGCGAGCGCATCCTGATTGTGCGTCCCTGCACGGAGGAATGGATCCAGCATCTGAAGATGGAAGACTTCGGAGGCGGACTCGACTATACAGGTTGGAAACCTACCGACATCAATATCACGTGGGACAGGACCATCAGATCCGTTGACGGGGATACCATTACTATTGACGCTCCTATTACCACTACCATCAGCCAGGCCTTCGGCGGTGCCTATATCGTGAGGTATCCCAACCCTTCCGAGATAACGGAATGCGGCATCGAGAACCTGACACTGGAGTCGGAGATCAATGACTGGAACAGGAAAGACGAGGATCACTGCTGGGACGGTATCTTCATCAATAACGCCCGCGACTGTTGGGTGCGGATGGTTAACTTCCGTCATCTGGCTGGGTCAGCCGTGAACCTGCAGAAGCAGACCAGCCGCATCACCGTCGAAGACTGCATTGCCAGTGACCCCGTCTCAGAGATTGGCGGCTGGCGCAGACAAGTATTCCTCACCCGTGGGCAGCAGACACTTTTCCAACGTTGCATCTCACGACAGGGCATACACGACTTTGCAGCCGGCTTCTGCGCCGCGGGTCCGAATGCCTTCGTGCAATGCGAGGGCGAGGAGTCGTTAGGCTTCAGCGGCAGCATCGGCTCTTGGGCAGCAGGCCTGCTCTTCGACATCGTGAATATCGACGGGCATGACCTCTGCTTCGCCAATCTGGAACAGTTCCAGTTTGGTTCGGGCTGGAACACCGCCAACTCGATGTTCTGGCAATGCACCGCCTCGACCATTGAATGCTATTCGCCCGATGACGACAACAAGAACAGCGGACATGGATGTTGGGGCACCCTCACCGGCAATGGCGAATGGACCAGCAGCAATGACCACGTATCACCCCGCAGCCTCTTCTACGACCAACTGGAGAAGCGTCTTGGTAAGTTGCCCTTCGAGCCCTATCTCCTACCCCGCAATACCAATGCTACCAGTTCGCCTACCGTAGAGCAGGCGATGGCCATGGCCCAGGAATCACTCACTGACGCCAGACTCACGATGGAGATGTGGATCGACGCCGTGGAACTGTTGAAAGAAGAGCTGACAGGGGACAGGTACCTGTCAGCAGACATTGAGACGGATTTGAAGCTGACAGGTACTAGTCCCCTAGCACCCTCCCGGTCATCTGCGACTTTCTCTATCAGTTCCTCCCACCTTACCGCCAACGAGCGACTGATCACTGGCAACCAATACACCATCCCCTGGTGGAGCGGACGGGTGAAGGACAATTTCGCAGCAAAAGATGCCAAGCCCGCCATCACCCGTTATGTGCCCGGCCGTGAAGGCACTGGTTGGACTGACCGCATCGACTCGGTGGTAAGCTACCTCTCTCGCCGTCACTACGCTTCCCTAGACCATAACTACGGTCTTTGGTACGACCTGCGTCGTACCGACCATGAACGAGTGCGCCGTGCCGATGGCGATGTATGGGCCCCCTTCTACGAGCAGCCCTTCAGCCGCTCTGGCGAAGGTACGGCCTGGGACGGTCTCTCGCGCTATGACCTCACAAAGCCCAACCGCTGGTATTGGAGCCGCCTGAACGAGTTTGCCGCAAAAGCTGCACAGGAGCAGATACTCCTCTTCCACGAGCATTACTTCCAGCATAATATTTTGGAAGCCGGAGCCCACTGGGTGGACTGCCCCTGGCGCCCTGTCAACAACATTAACGGCACCAACTTCCCCGAGCCTGTGCCCTTCGCAGGCGACAAACGTATCTTCCTCGCAGAGCAGTTCTATAACGAGCAGGATCCCGTGCTCCGCCCACTCCATCGCCAGTACATCCGCATGTGTCTCGAACAACTGAAAGACCAGCCCAATGTGGTGCATCTCATCAGTGCCGAATACACAGGTCCCTATCACTTCACCCGTTTTTGGTTGGAGACCATCGTCGAGTGGGAGACAGAAACAGGCCGCCATCCCCTGATTGCCCTCAGTTGCACCCGCGATGTACAGGACAGTCTCCTGGCCGACCCTGTACTCAGTAAAGTCGTCGACATCATTGACATCCGCTACTGGCATTACAATACGGAAGGTCTCTGGGCACCCGAAGGCGGAAAGAACATGGCACCCCGTCAGTGGATGCGCAAGATGAAGGTCGGAAAGACAGGCATTCAGGAGGCCTATCGAGCCGTTTGTGAGATGCGCGAACGCTATCCCGACAAGGCCGTTACCTTCTTCGCCCAGCAATACCCCGACTACGGCTGGGCCATCCTCCTTGCTGGCGGCTCGCTACCCAACATCCCCATCAACGACAAGAATGCTGATAAATTGCAGGAGGTAATTCTGAAAGACGTCTGTCAGATGGAACCCATCGAAGGCCAGAATTGTATCGCCATCGGTCATCCGAAGACAGGCTATCTCATCTATCCCCAGGGTGATGCCCCATCCATCTCCGTACTTAATGGTAAATACCAACTCTATACCATCGACATGAAGAACGGTGCCGTCAAACTACAACGGAAATCCCTCCGTCTGAACAGTTCCTTCACCGCTACAACCAAATCTTCCGGCCACTTGCTCTGGCTCCGTAAGAAATAGCCACCAACACACTTTTAATATTTTTTATAGGAAAAAAATCATTTTTTAGGGGTCTGTCTCGAAAATTGTTACTACTTTTGCGGCGACAAACTACTTATACTGCAAAACTACTAAAAGCAAAAAGAGATGGAAGACTTCTCTAGACTATACGACAAGCATATCGACGGGCTCTTCGCTTTCGGATCAAAATTTATGACCGACCGCGAGGCTCTGAAAGATTGTATCCAGGATGTATTTGTAAAATTGTACACGCGTAAGGAGGGCCTCGACACCATCAGCAATATCGAGAGCTACCTCTATATCTCGCTGCGCAACCGCATCAATGATGAGTTCCGCCGCAACACCAAGCTCTGCGACAGTGAGATTACCGATGCCAGCATGCAGGTCATCGCCGAGGCCGATGAATACAACCGCGAACAGATGGAGCATAGCCAGTCGCTCTCCGACAGCGTGGCGGAGTTCTTCGACAAGCTTTCACCCCGTCAGCGACAGATCATCGACCTCTACTATCTGGAGCATCGCAAGTATGAAGATATCTGCCGCATCATGGGCATCAACTACCAGAGCGTGCGCAATCTGATGCACCGTAGCATCTGCCGTCTGAGAGAATATGCCGGACAGATGCAAATCAGCGTCTGAAGATTGGTTACACCACACGTCATTGTTCGTCATATAAGAAAAGGCGAACCATGGCAGAAAAGAAAACTGAGACCAAGTATGTTCCGCTCACCCGGGAAGAACGGGAGGAGCTGAAGTTGCGTATCTCTATCGCCATCGGTTTGTCGAAACGTTGGCATTTCACACAAACTTGACGATATGAAACGATTACGTACGGTTTTGATCATAGCCTCTGTTCTCTCACTCTTAGGAACAGAGGCTTTGATGGCACAAAAGTATAAGGTTGGCGTTTGCGACTGGATGATTCTTAAACGTCAGAAACTAGGTGAATTCGACCTGGCCAGACAGATTGGCTGCGACGGTGTGGAGATGGACATGGGCGGACTTGGACAGCGCGAGATGTTCGACAACAAAATGCGCGATAACCAAGAGGCCCAGCATTTTAAACATGTAGCCGACAGCTTAGGTATCGAGATCGGTGCCATCGCCATGAGCGGATTGTACGCCCAGGATCTGACCAAACGCGACAACTATCTGGCTTTGATAGAAGATTGTTTCGACACAATGGACAAGATGGGTGGTGCGAAAGTAGCTTTCCTGCCCCTTGGTGGATGTGGTAATGATTGGGCGACGGACAAGGCCAAGCGTAATGAGGTAGTGAAGCGTCTGCGTGCCATCGGTGAGGCAGCCAAGAAGCGCGGCAAACGTGTGGGTATCGATACGCCCCTCGATGCCAAGGGTAACCTAAAGCTGCTGAAGGAGATCAAGAGCGACGGTATCGCCATCTTCTATAAATGGCAGACCATCGTGGAAAACGGCTGGGATGTGGTGAAGGACATCAAGACATTAGGTGCGAAGAACATCTGCGCCATCCATGCCTCGAACACCGATCGCGTATGGCTTCGTAATGATTCCACGCTCGATGTACCACAGATCAAGAAAGTCCTCGACGAAATGGGCTGGAGCGGTTGGCTGTTCGTAGAGCGTAGCCGCGACACCTCGATGGTGCGGAATGTGAAGATGAACTATAGTGCCAACGTCTTCTATCTTAAGGAGATCTTCAACAGCAATCCAGAGCCAACCGTGGTGCTCGATAGCGAGGGACGCGATCCACAGTATGTTAAGACGATTATCAGTCGGAGCCAGAGGGCTACCGACGCGTTAGGCATCACTTGGACACCAATGGGACAGAACGTGCTGAACATCATCTGCAACCGCTATTTCAAGTTGAACGATATCTATGCAGAGCGCGACTCCATCAAGAAGACGGACAAAGAACTGGCAGAAGCACAGTGTGACTCGAAGCTCTACCGCTCACACTGGGGATTTCTCGCAGACCTCTCGAGGTATCTGAAGCCTCAGGAGATTGACAAGGTGAAGGACGTGATGACCTTCGATGTGGTGAAGGTGACCTATGAGGCGCAGTGCGACATGATCCCTACACTCAAGGAAGAAGAGAAGCAACAGATCATGGCCTGGCTCATCGAGGCACGAGAACTGGCCATCGATGCAGAGAGTTCGAAAAAGAAACACGAGGTGTTCGGCAAATACAAAGGCCGCATCAACAACTATCTGGCCAAACGCGGCTACGATCTGACGAAGGAACGCGAAGCCTGGTACAAACGTATTAAAGAAAGAGGTGGCGAGATATGAAAAAAGGAAATAATAATGTACGATGGAGAGTGATCGTGATACTATTCACTATTCACTTTTCACTATTCACTACCCAGGCTCAGGGCCTGACGGACATGAGCCGGAGCACGGAGGCTAAGATGATGAATACACCTCTGGGAGCGGTGAAGTGGACGGGCGGTTTCTGGGGAGACCGTTTTGGCGTACTCAGTCAGACAACGATCTGGGACATGTGGAACACCTGGAACACACCTTGGGAAACGCTTGACGAGAAGGGCGCACACGGCAGCAACGGCTTCAGGAATTTCGAGGTGGCAGCAGGAACGGTACAAGGCAAGCACCACGGTCCTCCCTTCCACGACGGCGACATGTATAAATGGCTCGAAGCCTGTGCGGCGGTCTATGCCGTAACCAAAGAACCCAAGCTCGATACACTGATGGACAAGTTCATCGAGCAAGTAAGATTAGCCCAGCGCAACGACGGCTATATCCACACACCCGTCGTAATCTCCGAACGAAGCCTTGGCATCGACTCGCATGCTGGCGACAACACCAATATCGGCATCGAGATCGGCGACGACCACAAGAGAGCATTTGCCTCGCGACTGAACTTCGAGACGTATAACCTCGGCCATCTGATGACCGCCGGTATCGTACATAAACGTGCCACGGGGAAGACCACGCTGTTTGAGTGCAGTAAGAAGGCAGCCGATTTCCTCTACAATTTCCTGACCAACGATGCTGCAGAACTCTCAAGGAATGCCATCTGCCCGAGTCACTATATGGGCGCAGCGGAGATGTATCGTGAAACGGGCGACGAGAAGTATCTCACACTTGCCAAAGGTCTGATAGCCATCCGCGACAGCGTAACCAATGGCGAGGACCATAACCAGGACCGTCATAAGCTGCGCGACCAGTATGAGGCAATGGGTCATGCCGTCCGCGCCAACTATCTCTATGCTGGTGTGGCTGACCTCTATGCCGAGACCGGCGAGGTCCAGCTGATGAAGAATCTCTCGTCAATCTGGAACGATATCGTAAATCACAAGATCTATATTACCGGTGGCTGCGGTGCCCTCTACGACGGTGTCTCTCCCGACGGCACAACATACGACCAACCCTCGATCCAGCAAATCCATCAGGCCTACGGTCGGCAGTTCCAGTTGCCGCAGGAGACCGCACATAACGAGATCTGTGCACAGATTGGCATGCTGTTGTTCTCATGGCGTATGTTCCAGACCACAGGCGACGGTAAATATTTCGACAACATCGAGACCGAACTCTACAACGGCATCCTCTCGGGTATCTCGCTCGACGGTAAGGACTACTTTTATACAGAGGCCCTGCGCCGCACGAAAGAATTTCCCTACACAATGCGCTGGCCGAAGCACCGCCAGCATTACATCTCCTGCTTCTGCTGTCCGCCGAACACCGTACGCACCCTCTGCGAGGCGCAGGAGTATGCCTATTCGATCAAGGATGATACGCTCCTCTACGTGAATCTCTACGGCCAAAACACGCTCACGACGAAGGACCTCGAAATAGAACAGACGACCAACTATCCCTGGGACGGAAAGGTTCGCATCGAGATCAAGAAGGCCAAACGCCTCAAGACCGTCAAACTGCACATCCCCGCATGGTGTGATAACTACAATGTAAAACTGAATGGCGAAGAGTATTTTGAGGAACATAGAAAATGGAAGAAAGGTGATGTGATAGAACTGACCCTCGACATGAAAGTACGACTGATGGAGGCCAACCCGCTAGTCGAAGAAGCGAAGAACCAGGTCTGTGTGATGCGCGGCCCGCTGGTCTACTGCCTCGAAGGTCAGGACATCGAAAACACTTACCATATCAACGAGATCTCCTTACCCGCCAACATCGAGTTCAAAGAGACGCGCGCCACCATTGCCGGCCACGAAGTGATAGCCCTCGAGGGCGAAGCCGTGCAGACCGCACCATGGAACCAATGGGACAACGAGACGCTCTACCGCGAAGTCTGGCGCCCGAGAAATGAAAACAAGGTAAAAATACGTCTCATTCCCTACTATGCCTGGGACAACCGAGGCGTAGATGACATGAGCGTGTGGCTGAACAAAACGAATTAAGAGTTAAGAATTAAGAGTTATGATTTCCTGGAAGACGGTATTGGTGATGGGGTGTTGCTGGTGTATGAGTGCGCTGGCAGGAGAAATCAGGATCACGCCAGACTCGTCGCTGGCAGATGCCATCAGACAGGCCCGTGAGATGAAACGGACAGGTCAGGCATCGACAATGACCATTCATCTGGCACCCGGCATCTATCGACTCTATGAACCCATACGATTGCGCCCTGAAGATAGCGGACTGACCATCATTGGACACGATGCCATCATCAGCGGAGGTCAGGAGATCAACATCTGGAAAGAACAAGACCAGAGTCTTTATGTGGCCGACATACCCGACTTCAACGGACGACCTGTTGACTTCCGTCAGATGTGGAGAAACCGAGAGAAAGCCGTCCGTGCCCGTGATGTCGTCGACTTTGAACAGATGCATCGCATCCTGACATACGACAAGAGAAATCAGGTATTGTGGATTCCCAAGGCCGCAGTAGCTTCCCTGCTTCAGGAAAACAAAGTCAAGGAAGGCTGCGAGTACATCGAGATGGTGCTGCACGAGATGTGGTGTACATCGAATCTGCGCATCAAGTCGCTTACGCCCCAAGGCGACTCTGTGGCCGTGCGTTTCCACGATCCGGAGGCAAAGATACAGTTTGAGCATCCGTGGCCCTCACCCATGACACCAAATACGGGCCATCCCTCACCCTTCTATCTCACCAATGCCAAGCCATTGCTTGACAACCCTGGAGAATGGTATCACGACATCCGGGAACACAAGCTTTATTATTATCCGCGTGAACATGAGGGCACAGTGAAAGTCCTGCTTGCTACTTATCCCGTTCTTGAGACCCTTGTCGAGGTGGTCGGCACAGCGGATTATCCCGTGCGTGATATCACCATCAAGGGCGTCACGTTCAGTCATACTACATGGATGCGACCCTCGGAGAAAGGACATGTGCCCCTACAGGCAGGTATGTATCTGACAGAAGCCTATAAACTACGCCCACAGATAGATCGCCCGAACAATCACAAGCTCGACAACCAAGGGTGGCTGGGCCGTGCCGATGCGGCGGTAGAACTGCGTTATGCCGAGAATGTCGATTTTGAGGATTGCCGTTTTGAACACCTTGGAGGCTCAGGACTCGACTATGTCGTCGGCTGCAAAGGCGGAAAGGTGAGCGACTGCAGATTTAATGACATCGCTATGAACGGCCTCGTGGTTGGAAGCTTTTCGCCAGAGGGTCTTGAGACCCACTTGCCCTATCAGCCAGCAGATTCCAGAGAAGTGTGCAGTGGCCTGACTATTGAACAGTCGGAGTTCTATGACATCGCCAACGATGATTGGGGGTGTGTAGCCATCGCAGCAGGCTATGTCAGCGGCATCAACATCGAGCACAACACCATTCACGATGTATCCTATACGGGCATCTCGTTGGGGTGGGGCTGGAATCGTGATTCGATCTGTATGAAGGACAATAAGGTTCATGCGAACCTGATCTATAACTACGCCCAGCACATGTATGACTGTGCTGGCATCTATACCCTCGGCAACCAACCAGGCACCGTGATCAGTGAGAATGTGGTGCGCGACATTGCCAAACCCGGCTATGTGCATGATCCAGACCACTGGTTCTATCTATATACCGACGAGGGTTCGTCGAACATCACCGTGCGTGACAACTGGACTCCCTCAGAAAAGTTCCTCCAGAATGCCAATGGGCCCGGGAATGTCTGGGAGAATAACGGACCACAAGTCAACGAACAAATCAAAAGAAATGCAGGAAGACAAAAGAAATAAGGCAACATGGATATGGTATCCTGGCGATTTCGAAATCTGGCTGGGTAATATCTTCAACAACCGTCGCACGGAGCGTGGGGCGATGTTTCCGCCATTCTGGAAACAGGACTCCCATTGGGTGACGGTGGCGTTTTCAAAGAGATTTGAACTGACGGAGGCTGAGACCATCACCATTGCCTGCGAAGGGCAATTTAATCTCGCGCTTGACGGCAAGCTGCAATTCGGCATGCCCAAGACTTTCGAGGTGTCCAAAGGTCGCCATCAACTCGACCTTAAGGTATGGAACCAAACTACGCCCCCTGCCATCTTTATCGATGGCAAGACGATCAAGACTGATAATTCTTGGCTTGTTACCTATGAAGATAAAATCTGGATTGATGAAAATGGCGTGGCCCATGGCTCTGGAATTTATGTGCCGGCAGCTTCATGGAATTTCGATAGCATCGACAATCCGCCGTCTACCTATCAGCTGGAGCGTAAGGAGCAGCATCCAGTATGTCGTCGTGCCACGACGACAAGCACAACAGGCGGGATGCTTTACGACTTCGGCAGGGAGACCTTCGGTTATCTGAAAGTGAAGGGGCTCAAAGGCACCGTCCGTATCTATTATGGCGAGAGTGAGGAAGAAGCATTAGACCAAGAACACTGCGAGACCCTCGACGTGCTCCATGAAGGAGAGTCGCTGGGCAGCAAGGCCTTCCGCTATGTCTATATCGAGAAAGAGGAAGGCAGCAGCTATGACGAGGTGCTCATGGATTACGAATATGCCCCTCATGATCTGCAGCACTCTGGTTCTTTCCGTTGCTCAGACGAGGAGTTGAATCGCATCTGGGAGGTTGCAGCTTATACGATGGACCTGACGACAAGGGAGTTCTTTATGGACGGTATCAAGCGTGACCGCTGGACGTGGAGTGGCGATGCCATACAGAGCTATCTGATGAACTATTACCTCCGCTTCGATACGGAGTGTGTGAAGCGCACCATCCGGCAACTGCGAGGCAAAGACCCTGTGACGGCCCATGTGAACACTATCATGGACTATACCTTCTATTGGTTTAAGTCTATCCTCGATTATTATCAATACACAGGCGATACAACCTTTATCCGTGAAATCTATCCAAGGATGGTGACGCTAATGGACTACTGTATCGTGCGTACCAACACAAACGGTTTGATGGAAGGACTGCCTGACGACTGGATCTTTGTGGACTGGGTGGACTTCCCCATGCACAAACGAGGGGAACTCTGCTTCGAACAGATATTGTTTGTAGAGGCACTGCGTGCGATGGCCGTCTGCTCCCGTCTCTGCGACGATGATGACGACGGTTATTACCAAATGGAAGCCGAACGAACTCTGAAGAAAGTGAAGGACCTCTTTTGGAGTGAAGAGTGCCATGCCTTCCTCCACGCCATCGAAGACGGCACGATGAATCCCCAGATTACGAAATTCCCCAATATGTTCGCCATTATTTGTGATGACGTGACGCCCACCGAGAAAAAAAGTATCATGGAACATGTGATGCTGAACCCCAGCGTTGATCCTATCACTACACCCTATATGCATTTCTACGAACTGGAGGCACTCTGCACAATGGGACTGCAAGAGAAAGTGTTGAAGGAGATGAAAGCCTACTGGGGCGGTATGCTTCGCGAAGGTGCCACCTCATTTTGGGAGAAATACAACCCTGAGGAAAAAGGTACCCAACATCTGGCAATGTATGGTCGGCCATACGGAAAATCGCTCTGTCATGCCTGGGGAGCCTCGCCCATCTATATCATCGGTAAATATTTCCTCGGCGTGGAACCTACAAAGGCCGGTTATGAGTCCTACGAGATCCGACCCGTTCTCGGAGGTCTGGAATGGATGGAGGGTGGAGTGCCAACCCCATTCGGAAAGATAACCATTAAGATGAATCAAGAGGAGATCTCTGTCTTTAGCGATGGGGGTAAAGGTACGCTCGTCATAGGTGACCGCCAGATCGACATTCCACCTAAACAGGAAATCAACATCACTCTATAATATGTCTATCCGAAATATCATCATAGCTTCGTGTCTGTTTCTTGTTCTGCCAACAACAGGAAAAATAAAGATTGTCACCAAGACCAAGACGCCTCAGACGGAATATGCTGCCAGCAGATTAAACGTCATCAAGGGAAACTTTACTATCAGCCTCAGCGTGAGCAACACTGGAATGGCGGAGGGATTCACACTGATGCGGAAAGGCAAGAAGATTAGCATCACGGGCCATGATGGCAGTGGAGCAATCTATGGTGCCAACCATCTGTTGGAACTGTATCAACAGGACCCGTCACTGTCGACTCTGACGACCATCACAGAGGTGCCTCAGATGAAACTGCGTGGAGCCTGTGTGGGGTTGCAGAAGACCGTCTATCTGCCTGGACATCGCGTCTATGAATATCCCTACACCCCAGAGAATTTCCCCTGGTTTTATGATAAAGCCCTGTGGTTGCGCTATCTCGATCTTTTGGCAGAAAACAACATGAATACCGTTTATCTTTGGAATGGGCATCCCTTTGCCTCGCTGGTAAAACTAAAGGATTATCCATTTGCGCCAGAGGTGGATGACAAGACGATGCAGAAGAATCAGGAGATGTTCGGATTCCTCGTCGACGAGGCAGACCGCAGGGGCATCCGTGTGATTCAGATGTTCTATAACATCATCCTAAGTAAACCCTTTGCAGATCATTATGGCCTGAAGACACAAGACCGGAACCGCTCCATCACACCGTTAATAGCCGACTATACCCGTAAATCAATAGCCGCTTTTATTGAGAAATATCCGAAGGTGGGATTCCTGGTTTGTCTGGGTGAGGCGATGTCGGGCATCGAGACGGATATCAAATGGATGACGGAAACCATCATACCTGGCATCAAGGACGGACTGGCAGCCTCAGGACGTACAGACACGCCACCCATCATTCTGCGTTCGCATGATACCGACGGCCCGGCTGTGCTGAAAACCTCGTTACCACTCTATCCGAACATCTACACGATGAGCAAGTATACGGGTGAGAGTCTGACCACCTATGAACCTGGTGGACCTTGGGGAGAAACGCACCGGCAGTTGGCAGCTGCTGCCCCCATCCATATCGACAATGTGCATATCCTTGCCAACCTCGAACCCTGGCGTTGGTCGTCGCCGACCTTTACCCAGAAGACTGTTCAAGCTATGCATCGCGTCCATCATTCGAAAGGGATTCATATCTATCCGCAGGCATCGTATTGGGATTGGCCATATACAGCCGACAAACTGCCTGATGGCAAAAGACTGCTTCAGATCGATCGCGACTGGATGTGGTACAAGGTTTGGGGACGCTATGCCTGGAACTGCGATAGAGGTGAAGACAAAACTTTCTGGAAACTGCAATTGGCAGACTACTATGGCATCGACACCATTGCAGCAGGTCATTTGCTGAATGCCTACGATGAGGTTGGAGAGATTGCGCCAAAGCTGCTGCGTCGTTTCGGTATCACTGAAGGCAATCGCCAGACGCTGCTGCTAGGCATGAAAATGGCACAGTTGGTAAATCCGTATAAGTTCAATATCTATCCGGGATTCTATGAGAGTTGCGGTCCTGAGGGTGAGAAGCTCATCGACTTCGTGGAGAGGCAATACAAAGGAGAGGCTCACAAAGGCGAATTGCCGTTTGACATCGTCGACCAGTGCACCGCCCATGCCGAAGCTGCCGCAAATGCCATTAGGAGTATGGGCAACTGCATGCCGAAACGACATCTGGATGAGTTCCTGCGGGTAAAGAACGATTTTGAGTGCTACCGGCTCTTTGCCGTGTCGTTCCACAGCAAAGTGATGGCCGCCAGTCAGGCACTGGTCTACAAATGGGATAAGGACATCAATCATCTCAGAGGTGCCGAAGTATGGCTTGAACAGAGCCTTGACTATTGGAAGAAACTCTGCCGTCTTACAGACCAGACCTATCTCTACGCTAATTCCATGCAGACTTCCCAACGCCGGATTCCAGTAGGTGGTGACAATGGTAAAATGAAGACCTGGAGCGAGTTGTTGCCAGTCTATCAAGATGAACTCGATGCCTTAAAGGCGAATATCGAGAAGCTAAAGGCGCCAAGCAAGAGTTCTGTAGGCAGTACACCCAAAGCGCTGACACCAGCGAAGGGCGTTGAGCATGTCGCTGTGCTACAGCGACATGCAGGAACTATCATCCTCCAGAAGGGTGCCGTTCTCTTTGAGGGACGTGAGGATACGCGTGTTGACAGTCTCGCTCCAGAGCTTGTCGGCCTTCAGGCTTTAGTGCTGAATCGCGACACCACACGCATCGTTGGCACTACGGTCGAGTTCACTTGTAACGACCCCGTGAAGCTTCTCGTTGGTTTCTTTCAGGATGATGATCCCAAATGGGCCAAAGCACCTACACTCGAAGTCGATGCCACTGGTAATGAATACGGTCAGGCAGAGCCTATCTTTACCAATGCCGTAAGTATGTTCCAGATGCCTCCAGTACATATCCATGCGTACTTCTTCGATGCTGGGCATCACACCATCAATCTCCCCAAGGGTATCATTATGGTGGCAGGATTCACCTCTGATGCCATCAGACCTCGTGATGTAGGTCTGCAAGGAGCTGGCGATGAAGTTGACTGGCTGTTTATGAAATAAAACTCTGACTACGATGAAAACGAAAATACTGTTTGCCCTGCTGAACCTCATTACGCTGACCGCTGCTGCACAAAACATCTCGGCAGATGAAATGAATCGCATCTATGAAGAGGTGAAGACACCCTACAAATACGGGATGGTGGTAGCGCCTGCGGATAATTATCATAAGATCGATTGTCCGACGGTGTTTCAAGAGAGCGGCAAATGGTATATGACCTATGTGGTCTATAATGGCAAGGACGGCACCGACGGCAGAGGCTATGAAACCTGGATTGCAGAAAGTGAGGATATTCTGACCTGGAAGACCTTAGGTCGACTGCTGAGTTATAAAGACGACGGTTGGGATATGAACCAGCGTGGAGGATTCCCTGCACTCATCGACTGGACCTGGAATGGCGACTATCACATCGGCACTTATAAGGGCCGGTACTGGATGACCTATATCGGAGGACATGGCACAGGCTATGAAGCCGTGAAAGAACCCCTGAACATCGGTATGGCCTGGACGCAAAGCGACATCACAAAAGCCCACGAATGGCAATCGGCAGACAAGCCCCTGCTCTCCATCACCGACAAGAGCGCCCAATGGTGGGAAAAGCTCGTGCAATACAAGAGTACCATCTACGATGATCCTCAGAAGACACTGGGCAAACGCTTTGTGATGTTCTATAATGCAGGTGGCATCAACCCAGCCAATAATCTGAAGGCTGAACGCATCGGCATTGCACTTTCCTGCGACTTGAAGAAATGGAAACGCTACGACGGCAATCCTGTCTTCGCCAACGAAGTGGGTGGTATCATTACAGGCGATGCTCAGATTACCAAGATGGGAGATCTGTATGTGATGTTCTATTTCATGGCCTATGACCCCTCACGGAAATACAATGCCTACAATACCTTTGCCGTCAGTCGTGACCTGATTCACTGGCAGCGCTGGGAAGGTGAGGACCTGATTTGGCCCACGAAGAAATACGACGAGATGTTCGCTCATAAAAGTTATGTGGTGAAGCATGATGGTGTGGTATATCATTTCTATTGTGCTGTCAACAACGATGGTCAGCGTGGTATCGCTCTCGCCACCAGTACGCCGATGGGGCGCAGTAGCATCCACTTCCCTGCCCCAGACCCGAAAGGCAAGCGTCGTCTCACCAGCCTCAACGAAGGTTGGACGGGATCTGTTATTGGAGATAGCATCAACACAAACATAACCCTCCCGCACAATTTCGACGATTACTACGGCTATCGTCAACTCCGTCATGGCAACTTGCACGGCTCAGCTTTATATCAGAAAACATTCGAGACAGGCAAACGCGACGGCAAGCGTTATTTCCTCCAGTTTGAGGGTGTCGGAACTTACGCCACCGTAACACTCAACGGCCATCAATATCCTCGTGAACTCATAGGCCGGACCGTCTGGACACTCGACATCACCGATGCCCTCTGCAGCGGAAAGAACAATCTGCAAGTCCTCGTCGACCATCCGGCCATGCAGACAGAATGTCCCTGGGTCTGCGGCGGCTGTTCTTCGGAATATGGCTTCTCAGAGGGGAGCCAGCCTTTCGGCATCTTCCGTCCTGTGACTTTGATCGAGACAGACGAGATAAGGATAGAGCCCTTTGGCGTGCATATCTGGAACAACCACGCCTGCGACAGTGTCTTCATCGAAACCGAAATCAAGAATTATACGACCACCAGCCAAACCATCGAACTTGTGAATAAGTTCACCCTCGCCAGCGGGAAACAAGTATTCCGGCTGGCAGAGAATATAACCCTCGCCCCTGGAGAGACCAAGGTCATCTGCCAATCTGCCCCTATTGCAGATGCCCATCGTTGGAACATCAGCGACCCATATCTATATCATCTCTCCACGATGCTCAAACGCGAAGGGAAAACCACCGATGATATCACCACACCGTTTGGCATCCGCAGTCTCTCATGGCCCCGTTCAGTTTGTCGCCGTGCCACAGCGACAGACACGTCGGATAACCGTTTCTGGCTGAATGGCCAACCTGTCTTCATCAACGGTACCTGCGAATATGAGCATATCCTAGGCAATAGTCACGCCTTCACCCACGAGCAGATTGCCTCTCGTATCAAACAAATCAGAAACGCCGGCTTCAATGCCTTCCGCGAGGCCCATCAGCCGCACAATCTCTACTATCAACAACTGCTTGACGAACAGGGACTGCTCTTCTGGAGCCAGTTTTCGGCCCATATCTGGTATGACACCCCACAATTCCGTGAAAACTTCAAAAGGCTCTTGGTTCGTTGGATCAAAGAACGTCGCAACTCACCTTCTGTCATTCTCTGGGGACTGCAGAACGAGAGTGTGCTGCCTAAGGATTTCGCAGAGGAGTGTTCCGACATCATCCGCAGCCTAGACCCCACCGCCTCAACGATGCGTCTGATAACGACCTGTAACGGTGGCGAGGGTACTGACTGGAACGTCATCCAGAACTGGAGTGGCACTTATGGTGGAGATGCTGAGAACTATGACGAAGAATTACAACGCGATGACCAATTGTTGAATGGCGAATATGGTGCCTGGCGGACTATTGACCTGCATGGTGATGCGAAATACAGTGAAGATTCATTTATCAAGCTATTGGACCTGAAGGCCCATCTGGCAGAAAAGGCTTTCGCAGACACAACGGGTCAAGGCGTTTGCGGACATTTCCAATGGCTCTTCACCTCGCATGACAATCCTGGGCGGACACAGCCCGATGGTGCCTTGCGGCGTATCGATAAGATTGGTCCCATCAATTACAAGGGTCTCACCACCATCTGGGAAGAGCCCACACCTGCCTATTACATGTATCGCCAGCACTACAGTCCCGTATGTTGCTGTGCCACAGCAACAATCCCCACCGCCGCCGACCGTAATATCAATCTCGTGAAGGGAGTTGAAGGTTATCATTATCTATACCGTATCAACTGCGGTGGCGATGCCTATACCGATGAATTCGAACAACAGTGGCTCGCCGACGATACCCTTTATAGTCATTCCTGGGGGCAGGACTTCAGTCTGCATCCTTACCAGGCCTCACAACGCCATATCAGTGATGACATCAGAGGCACTAAGAGCGACAAGCTCTTCCAGTTCTTCCGTTTCGGACGCCATCGTCTATGGTATGATTTCCCCGTGTCTGATGGTGAATATCGCATCGAACTCTATTTCGCTGAACCCTGGCATGGGAAAAATGGAAGAAGTTCCGACGACTACGAAGGACTTCGTATCTTTGATGTCGCTGTAAATGGCGAGACCATCATCGATGACCTTGATCCTTGGGCAGAGGCAGGTTATTGCGGAGCCCTGAAGCGCATCGTCACTGCCAGAGCGGAAAACGGCCGTCTGCGCATTTCCTTCCCAGAGGTTAAGGCCGGCCAGGCTATCATTGCCGCCATCGCCATCGCCTCTGCTGACAGGGGACAGGTACCTGTCAGCTTCGAATCCGTCTCAGTGTCTGCTGACAGGTACCTGTCCCCTGTCAGCCTCTGGCGCAGCTTCGATACCGACACCATCGCCAAACTCCCTGCCTCTGAGCTTCCACAGGATATCGAATCCCGTCCTGCCACCATCTATCAGCCAGCAGCCATCACCCGTCACCCATTACCCATCACCACTTTCATCATCAAACCCGGCCTGGGTCAGGAGTACGCCCTCCGTTTCCGTTATAAGAACACCACAGGTACTCCCGTGAAAGCCCGTATCACCATCACCGATTCGAAACACATCGTTCTCGTCGACAAGGAGATATCTTTCCCCACGACGCCGAATAAGTTCAAGATGCTCTCTACGACAACCGGCACACAGATCAATGCCGGTACATACACGCTGAAGATTGAAGCACAAGACATAGAATTCAAAGACTTAGAGATACAATGAAGAAATCCATCATAGCCCTGACATGCCTATTGGCGACCGCTCTGACTATTTCTGCACAAGACAGAGATTGGGAGAACAATCATGTGCTCCAGATTAACCGTGAGCCGGCGAGAGCCTGTTTCATTCCTTATGCCCAACAGAAAGGCGACCGTCAGATGTCACTTAACGGCATCTGGAAGTTCCGTTGGACAAAGACACCTGATGAGCGTATCAAGGATTTCTGGCGCACCGGTTATGACTGCTCCTCATGGGATAATCTGACGGTACCTGCCAACTGGGAAGTGAACGGCTACGGCACCCCCATCTATGCCTCTGCCGGTTATACCTTCAAGATCGATCCCCCATACGTCACAAAAGAGCCGAAGAAGACCTACACCGCCTATGAGGAGCGTAATCCCACAGGACAATACAAACGCACGTTTACGCTGCCTGACGATTGGAAGAAGGGTCAGACGTTCCTTCGCTTCGAGGGGGTGATGTCGGCCTTCTATGTCTGGCTCAACGGCCGACAAGTGGGTTATTCCCAAGGGTCGATGGAGTCTTCAGAATTCAATGTCACAGAGTATATTCTGCCAGGCAAGAACGATATCGCCATCGAGGTCTATAAATACTCCGACGGTTCTTATCTCGAAGACCAGGACTTCTGGCGTTTTGGCGGCATCCATCGCGATGTCACGCTCTATCACACCCCCGATATCCGTCTGCGCGACTTTGCCATCCGCACCATCCCTGCAGGCTGCTCTGATTACTCCGAGCATTCCGACTATATTCTCCAGCTTAATCCCCAGTTCTCCGTCTATGGCCATGAAACCGGCAAGGGCTGTTCCCTTGTTGCCATCCTGACTGATCACGAAGGCCAGATGATTGCCAGAGACAGCACCTCCGTTGAGGAAGTTCTGGATTTGGATCACAAGGCTGCACGTATGAATCTCTGGTATCCCCAGCGAGGGCCTCGCAAGTTCGACCGCATCGCGATGACCGTGAAGTCACCCAAGGAGTGGACGGCTGAGACACCGTATCTATATACCCTCACCCTCCAGCTCCGCGACTCCCTTGGCAATATCCATGAACAGGCCAGGCAGAAGGTAGGTTTCCGTCATCTGAGAATCAACAGCGACGGTGAGTTGCTGGTGAATGGCAAGCCCATCAAGATTCGTGGTGTCAACCGTCACGAGCACGACCCCTATACAGCCCGCGTCATGACTGAGGAGCGTATGCTGCAAGACCTACGGCTGATGAAGGAGGCCCATATCAATGCCGTCCGACTGGCCCACTACCCCAACTGTCCCCGCTGGTATGAACTCTGCGACAGTATCGGTATGTACCTGATGGACGAGGCTGACTGCGAGACCCACGGACTCAGAGGCACCCTCACCTCTACCTCCGACTGGAACGATGCTTTCATGGACCGCTGCATCCGTATGGCCGAGCGCGACAAGAACCATCCGTCAATCATCTTCTGGAGCCTTGGCAACGAGAGCGGCTATGGTCCCAATCATGCCGCAATGGCAGGCTGGCTCCATGAGTTCGACCCCACCCGCTTCGTGCATTACGAAGGAGCCCAAGGTGATCCCGATCCCAAGACCGTCGATGTCATCAGCCGTTTCTATCCCCGTGTCAAGCAGGAATACCTCAACCCTGGCATTCCTGACGGGAGTGATGAAGAGCGTGCTGAGAATGCCCGTTGGGAGCGATTGCTGGAGATAGCAGAGCGCACCAACGACACCCGCCCTGTCCTGACCAGCGAATACGCCCACTGTATGGGCAATGCCCTCGGCAATCTGAAAGAATACTGGGATGAGATCCGTTCCAACAAGCGCATGCTGGGTGGTTTCATCTGGGACTGGGCTGACCAGGGACTCATCGACAAAGACGGTCATGTGCTCTATGGTGGTGATTTCGGCGACCAGCCCAACCTCAAGGCTTTCTGTCTGAACGGCATTGTCATGAGCGACCGCACGCTCACCCCAAAATACTATGAGGTACAAGCCATCTATGGACAAGGCAAGCATCCATTGCCACAACCACTACCCTACAAGCCAAAGAAATCAAAAAGCAAGCCACTTACACCAGATCTCATACAACTGGTATCTAACATCCGCACTCAGGTTTTCCGAGCCCCGACGGACAATGACAAGAGTTTCGGTAACTGGCTCGCCAAGGACTGGAAAAACTGCGGACTTGACACATTGTACCTTCCAGTAACCACTGAACAGCACGACAACGAACTGACCTTTACCTTCGACATTCCCGAAGGTCTGCCGGAACTTCCCCGCATCGGCATCGTCATCGAACTGCCGCGCGACTATGACCTGCTCACCTGGTACGGACGAGGCCCGTGGGACAACTACCCCGATCGCAAGCAGTCTTGCCCGATAGGACTGTGGAAAAGCAAAGTCTCAGAGCAATACGTCCACTATCCCCGTCCGCAGGATTCCGGCAACCACGAGGATTGTACCATGGTAGAGCTGAAAACGAAGAAAGGCAAGACCCTCCGCATTGAGGCCGTCGACCAGCCCTTCTCCTTTTCAGCCCTCCCCTATTCTGCACAGTACATCGCCAGCAAGACCCACGACTACGAGCTGGAGGATCAAGGCCATACCTACCTCTCCATCGATTGTGCCGTGCTCGGACTGGGCAACAGCTCCTGCGGCCCTGGTGTGCTGAAAAAATACGCTATCGACAAGACCAAGTCCCATACTCTTCGCATCAGATTGTCCGACAAGTAACACAATTTATACGCGCAGGAGCAGATTTTTTACTTTTCACTTTTCACTTTTCACTTTTTTTCGTATCTTTGCGGCATAATTGCATAAAAAGTAAACCGATGATGAAACATTTTTGGACATTAGTCGTCATCTGTCTGATGACCGTTCTGAACGCGAATGCGGAGAGTTTTCAAAATATGGAACCTCTGAAGCTCGTAACGCCGGAGATGAAGCCCGAGCTAAAATCTGACGCGGGTGCTGACAGGGGACAGGTACCTGTCAGCTTCGAATCCGTCATAGTGCATGCTGACAGGTACCTGTCCCCTGTCAGCACCCGCGTCAGCCTGGACTTCGATTTCTTCAAGTCGAAGACCGCCCCAGGCATCAAGCCCTACAAATTTATGGACGATATGACCTTCGTGGGCGTTCCCCTGTTCCTGGCAGGCTTGGCCATCAAAGGCGACAAGAGCATGTTCCGTGTGAATCAGAAAGCAGAGGATGGTGGTAAGAAGAACACCCAGCTGCTGAGCGATTTCAAGACCGGCATCGACGACTATCTGCAGTTCTTCGGCCCTGCGGTGACCGTAGGATTGAAGCTGGGTGGTTACGAAGGCCGCAGCGACTGGCCCCGTCTGTTGGCAAGTGCCGGATTGTCGTATGCCATCATGGCCGGATTCGTGAACGGCATCAAGTACACCGCCAAGGAGATGCGTCCCGACGGATCGACCGCCAACTCCTGGCCTTCAGGCCATACGGCTACTGCCTTCGTTGGTGCCAGCCTGTTGCATAAGGAGTATGGTCTTACCCGCTCACCCTGGTTCTCCGTAGCCGGTTATGGCATGGCCACAGCCACTGGTGTGATGCGCGTATTGAACAACCGCCACTGGATCAGCGACGTCATGTCTGGCGCCGGCATCGGTATCCTCTCCACCGAACTGGGTTATGCCATTGGCGACCTGCTGTTCAAGGAAAAGGGCCTGTTGCACAACGATCTTCAGATGGACTTCGAGAACCCCTCGTTCTTCAGCATCTCCATGGGTGTCGGCCTGGGCAGCAAGGACATCGACTTCACCAATGCCGACCTTGTAGATGCCGAGCGTTATGGTCTCAGCGACATGGAGGAACTGGGTTATGACGACGATATCGACTATGAGAGCGACGATACACCCAACATCCGCTTCCGTGCAGCTACGGTTGTGGATGCCGAGGGTGCCTACTTCTTCAACAAGTACATCGGTGTCGGTGGTCGTCTGCGTGTCCGCGCCATGTCAGCCAAGACGTTCGGAAAATATTCCGAGGACATCCAGATAGAAGACTGGAATGCCTGGAGTGGCATGTTAGGCAGCTACATGGATCAGTATCCCGAGAAATACAACGATGACGACTGGGCCGTCAATTATATCCAATACCTGAGAGATATGAATTTCATCTATATCGATGAAGCTGAAGAGGCTAATTTCATGGCCAACTCGCCCGTTACCAATATCTACGGTACGGTTAAGAGCGACCATCTCGCAGAGTTTACCGGCAGCCTCGGTCTCTACTTCAACCTACCGCTGAGCCGTCATTTCGCCCTGGGCTCCAAGCTCCTCATCGGCCGCTCCTTCACCCAGGAGCTCGACATCGACGGCTATGCAGAGGGTAACGTAAAGGATATCGACTATTTCATGTCCTTGAGCAACGAGAAAGGCTCGACCGTCCAGACCCTTCACCTTCTGGAATACCCCCAGAACACCGGTGAGAAATGGTCTGACCAATGGGACTATCTGACCATTGGCGCCAAGAGCTCCACCTCGTTCGGCACAGGCATCTCGCTGACCTACAAATACAAGTCAAACTTCTCGTGGCGTCTGTTCTGCGACTACGACTACACCGAGAAAGACTTCACGCTGAAATACGACCCCTATCATTTCCTGAAGCAGAATGTGACGCCGGCAACCTACAAGCTGATGCAGATGGAGTCGGACACATCCTTCCTGATGGAACCCATAGAATTCAGAAAGACCAAGAAGATGAACTATGTCACCCTTGGTCTTTCCTTCCTGGTCAATATCTAGGCCTATTCGCCGAATATCTCCTTCAGTTTGTCTTGCAGCCCCTGTGCACGGAGGCCGCGGGCTACGATCTTGCCCTGTGGGTCGATGAGCAGGTTGTCGGGAATGCTGTTCACACCGTAGGTCTCTGAGGCTATTGTCCTCCAGCCCTTCAGGTCGGAGAGATGCGTCCAAGGCATATTCTTGTCGGCGATGGCCTTCACCCAAGGCTCTTTCTTGTTGTCGAAGGAGAGGCCTACCACGTCGAAGCCCTTGGCTTGATATTTCTCATAGGCTGCCACCACATTTGGCATCTCCTGCATGCAGGGACCGCACCACGATGCCCAGAAATCGACGAGCACCCACTTGCCCTTGCCTACATACTCGCTCAGCTTGTGCATCTTGCCGTCGGTGTCAGGCTCCTCGAGGTCGATGAACTGCTGGCCGACGATGGCTTGCTTCTTTTCCTCCTCAGCCTTCTCCCTGGCGACCTGCTCCACCATGCGCTTCACGATGGGATGGTTGGTCCAGCCGGGTTTGGTGGCGAGGATGCTGTCGAACTTCTCCATACCGAACATCTGCACGTACTCGCTGATGAAGGCTACGGGAATGAGCGTCTCGCGCTCGTTCTTGAAGACCTTATCCACGCCTTCCATCATCTTCGACATGGCGACCATCAGTCCAAGAGACAGTTCCACCTTTTTCTTCTCGCGTTCTTCTTCCGACATGCTCTGAATCTTTATCATATAGTTGCCGTAGGGGGCATTGATGTCGACATCGTAGCGCACAAGGCGTTCGTTCATGGGCGAGCCCTTCAGCGTGCTGTCGTTGAGGTTGATGGTCATGGGCGTTCCGTCGTTGAAGAAGAGGGTGGCCCAGGGGTTCTCCCTGATTCCGATAGCCATGAGGGCATCCTTGTCGGCATCACCGCTCATCGAGAATTTGCCATCGGCCACTGTTGCGGTGTTGACAATCTGATTGGTGCCGCGGTCGATCAGACTGACCGTTTTTCCGTTGTCACTACTGATACCGTTAATGGTATACTTCACTTGTTGCGCCTCTGTGGGCAGCACAGCCAGCATCAGGGCTGCAATAACTAATAACTGTTTCATATTCGTGATACTTTAAAATTTTCGGTTGCAAAGTTAAGGCTTTTTTCCCAAGCCTCCAAACTTTTTCGTTCTCAATAGTTTGCGCGCTGTTCGCAATAGTTTGCAGTCTTTTATTTCCTCGTTTTATATAAATAATGTGCCATGATGGAGAAGCAGGCGACCGAAAACAGGAAGTTTGTACCGGTCCTGATGCCAATGTTCATGAAATAGCCTATGCCGATGATGGCCAATGACATGACGATGGCGATGGCGATAAGGGCAGTTATCACTTTGCTGGAAACCGTGATCTTTTTCTTCACATGGAATACTGTCAGTAATAATGCGACTGAAGCGACGAACACTGGCAATACGTTCATCACGTTGAGCACATCATACAAGCCCTCGGCATGAACAAGGCCCAAAACGAATATTGTCAGGATGGCACAAAAGATGATACCCAAAAAGACCAGACCGAGCACCTGAAAATATGTTGACGTGAGCTTACGAGGCTGACCTGTTGCGGGGTCGATGGCCTCACCATTATATTTGTACTTGATAATCAGATAGCGTATAAGGACTGGCATCAGAAGGGTAAGGAACAAAACCAAGAATACGAAGAACGCTGTCGTTCCCTTTACCAAAAGCATCTGCCCGAAATACGCTGCCCAGAACAGGACAAACACGATATTGCCCCACTTGAGATACTTCTGGTATCGGGATTCCTTCTCGGTAAGTGTCTTGAGGTCGTAAGTGCCGTAATCCTCTTTCTTCGTCTTTCTCAGGATAAACATCCTGAACAGCAGCGAAGCCACCCAATAGATTGTCATCACGATGGCGCCGAACAGAGTAATGGTTTGATTGGACCAGTCTCTCCATAATATCACTGGTACAAAAATCAGATTAAAATAGACGAGTCCTTCCTTGGCACTCTGGCGCAAATTGGCAAACTTGTTGTACATGGCCTCGCGGAGGTTCTCATCTGAAACGATCTCCTGACCGTCCAGACGCTCATCCATCTGGTTATAGGCGGCCTTCAGCTCATCCAACTCATGGAGTTCTAAAATATTCTCATTCATAACTTTGGTACTTTTTAATTATTAGACATTGATTTGAGTTGTTCCTTGATGCGGAACAGGCGGCTGGTGACTGCCGCGGGGGTGAGCCCCACGATGGCGGCGATTTCATCATACCTCATACTCTCTAGCCACAGAAGAATGATAGCGCGGTCAAACAACTCAAGGCGGTTGATCCTGTCGTACAGCATCTTGATCTGTTTGCCACCTTCATCGGAATCACTCATCACGCCCTTGTCAATGACCAGCGGAACGGTTGGTACATTCCGCTTCTTGCCTCGTTCCATGTTGCAGCAGGTGTTCAGGCTGACGCGCCATATCCACGTCTTGGGGCTGCTGTCGCCACGGAACTTCGGAAAACTCTTCCAGAGGTTGACCAACACTTCCTGGAAAAGGTCATCCACGTCTTGGGGATTGTTCGAGAAGAAGTAACATACCGTATATATTGTCTTACGGTATTCCCGAACCAGTTTGGTAAATTCTAATTCTAATTCTTTCATCTGTTCAAGAGTTTATTCACCCATTTAGTACCCAAAGTGACGGATTCCTTTTACGGAAAAATGCAAAATAATGTTAAACCATAATGAGGGCTGTTTCATACATGTTCAGTTTCGGCCGCAAAGATACTAAAAAAATACAATATTTAGTGCTGTATCGCAGAAAATGTCACATCAGTCAAGATACTTTGTGAAACACCCACCCTGATTGATTGAGAACCCTTTAGATAATAGAAAAGCGAAAGGGTGGGTGTTGCTTAAACACTCACCCCAACACCTACCCCAACACTCCACCAGACATCCATCCCTCAGGTTTAGGCTGCCTTGAGTGGAATCACCTTGTAATACGTCTGGTTTCCGTGCGTCTTACCCTCGAAGCCGAGTTCCTTCATCGCCATTCCCAGATGGATCTTCGTGCTGTGGTCGTTCTTAATCGAAGGATACTTATGACGGATCAGGCTCACAATCTCACCGCTCTTCATACGGATGCCTTGCTCACCCTCCTTAGGTTTGCGGATGCAGGCCTCAATCACCTCTGCAATATCCTTCTGCTCCATGTAATTCAGGTTCAGTTCCTGAATACGTGCCACCTGCTGATTGTTAAACCAGTAGGGAGCCTTCAGGTCTTTCACCTCATGAACCACCTGTGCATAGAGCTGCTGATAGTCGATCTCACCAGAATTATCGATATACAGCCCTTCAGGAATGGTCAGACAGATGTATCGACGGCTACCCGTTGCATCCGACAGCGGATGAGGATTGTTGGTCGTCGCCACAAACGAGGCATAGCGAGGTCGGTCATCCTGCGAGGCACCATAGATAGGACGTCCGTTCACCTTACTCTTCGAGAGCGTCTGCTTCAGAGCCGCATGCTGAGAGGGGCGGATGGCATTCAACTCGTCGAGGTTGACAATCAGATTGTTCGTCAAGGCCATCTCCTTATCGAACTTGTTCGAGAGGTTCAAGTGATCCAAGTAATACACACGAAGTTCTGGAGGCAGCAGGCGGGCCACGAAGGTGGACTTTCTTTGAAAAAATGGCAAAATGAGGCGAAGGGTGGGTGTTAGGGTGAGTGTTTGGTTAGGTCTTTGGTGGAGTGTTTGCATATCACCTACCCTAGTGCAATCCTAGTGTCTATCGATGTTCCTGACGATTGGGTGGAGTGTATATAGGTTTCTCTGAAGCCTTGTATTTTGAAACAAGTCCATCGCCTCGATGATAAAGAGCCGTTTATCCATTGATAAGAAGGTGCCGGATTGTTCCCTTTAAGAGCAACAATTATTCCCACACTGGGAATGAAATGTTCCCACCGTGGGAATGAAACGTTCCCAGTGTGGGAATAAATAGCGAGCCGTAGGCAGACAAAAAGCCCGCTAGGCTGTCATGTTGTTCTGCTGCTAATAGTCGAAGTCCCAATCCGTGTCACACCGGGGACTGGATACTTTGTGACGTCAGCCTAGCGTAATGTTCTCCACGTCGATCGTTTCGTGGAGGAAGATTTGGGCTGACTCTTTGAACTTGTCGGGGTTTTCAGTCGTGAGGTAGTGAACGGTAGCGTTCTTGGAGCATTTGGCCTCAATCTGAGGATGGCGCTCAAGGTAGTGTTTCAGGCTGTCGGCAACATACTCCCCCTGAGGAATGACACGGACGCCAGCAGGGAGGTATTTCAGGATCTTCGGCATGAGCAGCGGATAGTGGGTGCAGCCGAGGATGATGGTATCGATTTCAGGGTCGAGACGCATAATCTGATCTATGCGCTTCTTCACGAAATAGTCGGCACCAGGCGAATCTGCCTCATTGTATTCCACAAGGGGCACCCAGAAAGGACAGGCGACACCCGTGACCTGAATATCAGGGTGAAGTTTCTGTATCTCCAGATTGTAGCTCTCGCTCTTGATGGTTCCCTCTGTGGCGAGCACACCCACATGACGGCTCCGCGTGAGCTCGCCAATCACCTCTGCCGTAGGACGGATGACTCCCAACACACGACGATCGGGGTCGATCTGTGGGATATCGTTTTGCTGGATGGTGCGCAGGGCCTTGGCAGAGGCCGTGTTGCAGCCGAGAATAATGAGATGGCAACCCATCTCGAAGAGCTTCATGACGGCCTGACGGGTGAACTCGTAGACCACCTCGAAGCTGCGCGGGCCATAGGGCGTACGGGCATTGTCGCCCAAATAGAGGTAATCGTATTCGGGTAACATCTGACGGATGCCATGCAGGATGGTCAGACCGCCATAGCCGCTGTCGAAGACGCCGATGGGGCCAGGAAGAGATGAGAGATTACTCATTGCCTGGGTAAGGTGGAGAGGGTGGTGAGTGATGTGATGACAAGTTCAGCGATGTTCTCACCCATCTCGGGGTTGATATAGGGGCAGGCGTCGGAGGCGGTATTGACCACGAGGGCAAGTCCCCGCTCGCTGGCAATCTTGGCCACCGTCTCAGCCAAACGGATCCTGAGAGGAGCCAGGGCTTCACGCTCAGCATCGGCCAACTGCTTGAGGCTCTCCTCCTTGAAAGCCACATTGCGGGTCATAAGTTCCTGCAGTTCGGTCTGGCGCTTCTGAAGAATGGTCTTCGGAAACTCGTGCTGCCCCTCGAGGAACTCCTCGTACTTGCGGTTGAACTCATTGGTGACACGCTGCATCTCAGCCTCGTATTGCTTGCGGAGTTCAGCCATCTGCTCCTGTACCAAACGGTACTCAGGCATCGCCTGCAGGGCCTGCTGGTAGTTGAGATAGCCGAAACGGATGGGTGCTTTTGCCTCTTCATCCTGGGCAAAAGCAGTGAAAAGTGAACAGTGAATAGTGAACAGTATCACTACCAGTCTCAATGCAATAATGATCTTATTCTTCATAACAATCCTTTCTTTACTATTCACTATTCACTATTAATTATTCACTATTACTTCAGTCCGAGTTTTGCCTTGACCTGAGCAGTGACATCGGTAGAGAGCGTTGTGCTGATAAAGGGCAGCGAATTGTTCTCCATGATGTAGACATAGCCGCCAGCGGTACCTACAGACTTGATGGCATCGAGCACCTTGGTCTGGATGGCCTGCATCTTCTCACCAGAAGCCTTCTGGAGAGCCTGCTGATTGTCCTGGAAGCTCTGCTGGATCTTGGTGTACATGTCCTGCAGCTCCTGCTGACGACGCTGTTTGATATTGTCGGGCAGAGTGGCCTGCTCCTTGTCGAAGGCCTCACCCTTCTTCTGCAGTTCGTCCTGCATCGACTTCAGGTCGGCCTCATACTGATCCTGGAGGGCCTTGATCTCTGTCTGGGCCTTCTGATACTCCGGCATTGCCTGGATGATCTCCTGAGTATTCACATGTCCGAACTTTCCTTGTGCGTTGGCGGTAGCAAAACCGCAGATTACGCAGATTGCGCAAATGATAATCTTTTTCATTTTTCTACTTTATTGAATGTTAATTACTATATCCTAATTTACGAAGCACCTCCGAGGAGATGTCGATCTTGGGAGAGCCGAAGATGATGCCCGTATCGCTGGCACGGTCGAGGATAAGCTGATAGCCTCGAAGGTCGGCAATATCCTTGACGGCAGTGTAGATCTCGTCCTGAATGGGCGTCATCAGGGCCGTACGCTTCTTGAAGAGTTCGCCGTCGGGGCCGAAGTATTTCTTCTTCAGGTCGGCAGCCTCCTTCTCCTTGGCGACGATGGCATCCTGCTTGGCTTTCTTCTGCTCCTGCGAGAGGAACACCACCTCGTTCTGATAGTTCTTATACAGGGTCTGGGCCTCAGTGGTCAATGCATCGACCTCAGCCTGCCATTTCTTCGACACCTGATTCAGCTGCTCGTTGGCACGCTCATAGGCGGGGATATTCTTCAGGATATACTCCATATCCACCAGTGCGAACTTCTGGGCTGAAGCAGATGTCAGACCGCAGATTACGCAGATTGCGCAGATGATTAATTTCTTCATATTCCTTTTTATTTATTGTTACATCACCTTTGACGAGAAAACTCGACTGTGGTTTAAAGTTTTCTTTTAGAACTCCTGTCCGAGGATGAAGTGGAAGTTGCTTCCACCCTTTGTACGCGTGCCTGACTGGCTGGTCGTCACGTAGTCGAAACCATAGGCCCAGTCAATACCCATCAGACCCACCATCGGCAGGAAGATACGCACACCCACACCTGCAGAGCGCTTCATCTTGAAGGGATTGAAGTCTTTGGCCTGTGCCCAGGCATTACCACCTTCGAGGAAGCCGAGACCATAGATGGTGGTGTTACCCAGCATGAACGGATAACGCAACTCAAGGGTGAAACGGTCGTAGGCATAGGCATTATACGATGAGGGATTGATTCCCTGACGCATCAGGTCGTAGGATGAGGAGTAGGAAATGGCACCATTGTCGTAACCACGCAGACCGATGGTCTCCTCAGAATAGCCGTAGCTGTAGCCGCTCATACCGTCACCACCGACGTAAAAGGTCTCGAAGGGCGAACGCCTGTCTTGGTTGTAGGCACCCAGCAGACCGAGCTCCACACGCGTCATCAGCACGAAGCACTTGGCACCACCCGTGAGAGCAGTAAAGGTACGCGACTTGAACTTCCACTTATGGTATTCAATCCAACGGTACACATCCTGTAGTTCGTCCTGATAGGTAGCCGACTGGCGGTTCTTGGCCAGATTGCTATAGTCCTTGCCATCGAAGAGCGACCAGGGCGGCGTGAGCGTGACAGAGGCCGTGAACTCTGAACCGTGACGCGGGAACAGCGGGTTATCGGTAGAGTTACGCGACAAGGTCAGGCCTAAGTTGATGTTATTACAGTTACCGTTGTTGATATAGAAGTACTGCCAGTCGCGCAGCATATAGCGGGTGTAACCCAATGATGCGGAGAGCTGGAAGTAATCGTCAGGCCAGCGCAGGCGCTTACCCCAGGAGACAGCGGCTCCGAAGACCGTCATCGTCTTGTCGTCGTCGAGCATCGACTCGTAATTGTAGGTATAGGGATTGTAGCCGCCATAACCATAGCTGTAGTTGTAGAAGTTGCTATAGAAGGCGTTGTTGCGGTACATGCTGTTGATATCACTCTGCTTTGAGTAGAAAGCACTGATATTGAACATGTTCGGACGCTTGCCACCAAACCAGCTGGTACCGTAGTTGGCACTCAACGAGCTATAGTAGGAGCCGTTGGTCTGGAAGTTGAAGCCCAGCTGCTCACCGTCGCCATAGGGCAGGATACCACGATGGAGCTTGTTCTTGCCAAAGAGATTGCGTAGCGAGAAGTTGTTGAACTTGATACCGATACGTCCGATGATACCTGTCTGTCCCCAACCCAGTGAGAACTCCAGCTGGTCGTTGCTTTTCTGTTCCAGCTGCCAGTTGATATCAACGGTACCGTCTTCGCCATTCGGCTTGATTTCGGGGTTGATGGTCTCTGCATCGAAGAATCCTGAAGAACCGATTTCACGGGCAGAACGCATGATGGCATCCTTATTGAACAGGTCGCCAGGCTTGGTACGAAGCTCACGACGCACCACCTCCTCATAAAGGCGGTCGTTACCATAGATGCGCACGTGGTTCAATCGGGCTTGCGGACCCTCCATGATACGCATCTCGAGGTCGATACTGTCGTTGGAAATGTTCACCTCCACCGGATCGATGCTGGAGAACACGTAACCATTGTTATAATAGTAGTTGCTGGCAGCATCATCGTCTTCCTGCAGACGTTTTTTGAGCAGGCGCTGGTTGTAGGGATCACCCTTCTTCATGCCCAGTACGGCATTCAGATAGTCGGTGGTTACCACCGTGTTACCCACCCAGGTGATGTCCCTCAGATAGTATTTGTCGCCCTCGTCGACACGCAGATAGACATTGACATGTTTGTCATCGTTGTTCCAGACGGAGTCTTCGATGATGGTGGCATCGCGGAAGCCCAGTTCGTTATATTTCTCAATCAGCTTCTGCTTAGCCTCCTTATAGCGCTCGTCAGTGAATTTCTTCGCCTTGAAGAAGTTGACGAACTTGCCGGCTTCGTGAATCTTACCGAAGGCACCCTTGGTGAAGAACGAGCCCTTGATCTTCTTGTCGGAGAGTTTTTCGTTGCCCGTCAGATAGATATTGCGGACCTTCATCTTATCCTTCTTGTCGATATTGACATCGAGCATCACCTGACCCTTGTTGTCGGGGTCATCGCGCTGGACGATATTGATCTCTGCATTCTTGAAGCCTTTCTCGTCGAAATATCTCTGGGCGAGGATCTTAGCACGGTCGATCATATTAGGCGTAATCTGGCTACCCTTGATGATACCCAACTTCGACTCCATGTCTTCACGCTCCGACTTCTTGATACCAAAGTAGTTGATTGTACTCACACGAGGACGCATGGCAAGGGTGATACGCAGATAGATCTTGTTGCCCACGATGGAGTCGGCACTGATCTGAGCCCTTGAGAACAGTCCATGACGCCAGTAGCGTTTCACGGCCTCGGTAATCTGGGTTCCAGGCACTTCTATCTCCTGACCAACAGTAAGGCCGGAGAGTCCTGTAAGCACATAGTCCTCATAGCCTTCGACACCCTCAACGGCAAGACCGCCAATGATACACGAACGTGGGGTGCCCGCATACGAGATATCCGGATGTACAATCTTATCCTGAGCAGTAGCAGTGAAGAGTGAGGCGTGAAGCGCGAAGAATGCCATAAACAACAGAAGGCACTTCATCTTCAAACTTGTCTCCACCTTATTATATAATATATACTTCATTCTTTATTTAGCGGTAGCAAATTTTTCACTATTCACTTTTCACTTTTTCCTTCTTCCTCCACCTGGGCTTCGGTCTTACCAAAGCGACGCTGACGGCTCTGATAGTCGACAAAGGCCTTGTAAAGAGCCTCCTCGTCGAAGTCTGGCCAGTAAGTATCGCAGAAGTAGAACTCCGAATAGGCACACTGCCAAAGCAGGTAATTGGAAATACGTTTTTCACCACCCGTACGGATCAGCAGCTCCGGGTCGGGCATGAAATTGGTGCAGAGGTGCTGACTGATATACTCCTCTGTGATATCTTCGGCACGGATGCCTCCCGTCACCAGTTTCTTCAGTTTGTTCTGTGGAAGAGGCAGTTCCAAATCGTTCACCTCTGTCACAATCCGTCGCACTGCCTCGGTAATCTCCCAGCGACTACTATAGCTCATGGCCATCACAACAGTCATATGGGTGTTATCCTTCGTGATATCCTCCAGATCACTGATCTTTTTCTGAACGCCATCGGGCAGGCGGCCCCTGTCACCTATCATGCGGAACTTGATATTGTTTTCGGTAAACAATTCTATCTCGACAAAACCCAGCACGAGTCCCATCAGTGCCTCAATCTCATAAGCAGGACGATTCCAGTTCTCCGTTGAGAAGGTGTAAAGTGTCAGGTATTTCACACCCAGACGTGCACACTCGGCTGTAATCTTCTTCACAGTCTCCAAACCTTCCTTATGTCCGAAGGTACGGTCCAGCCCACGATCAGTAGCCCAGCGACCATTACCATCCATGATAATGGCAACAGACTGTGGGATGCGGTTCATGTCCAATAGTTCTTTCATATATCTCTATTTTACTTTTTTATCTTTTCTCAGTCTCTATCATTGTGGCAAGTCTTGCACTTTGCCCAGAGGTCGTAGGTTACTGCCAGTTGCAGCACGCTGTATCCATCTGTATTCTTGAAGAGTCCACTACTTTTGATGCCGTAGGGGTCTTCCTTGCCGTCCAGCAGATCGCTCAGGGCAAAATGTACACACCACTCTGCAATGAGGTTTACTCTTTCGGCGACCTTATATTTGACGCCAGCTCCGATTGGCAGGCTCACGGCGAAGCCCTTCTCAGGATCGCCATGAATAGCAGACCCTAAACCCAGGGCGATGAAAGGCGCCAGTCTGCGGGCACCACGGTATTCGCGGCCAGTGCCATAGGCCCAGAAGTTGTATTCAAAGCGCAGATTGACATCAATCAGGCTCTTGCTGAATTCGTAACGTTCCCCCTCAGGATACCAGGTCTTTGCCTTGTCTGTAGAGCCCTGGAGCTTTCCGAAGCCCGCAGTGAGCGCCACAGCCGTTCTCGGATTCGCCTTATATCTGACCACCAAGGCCCCAAGGGGTTGCATCTCACCAAAGAGAGACGCATTGTAATCGCCCAGATAACTCACGGTGCCAGCGCCAGCGCCTATCTCCAGGCGGTATTCCGGCTCGTCCTGGGCTTGTATGGCCGTTGTGGCAACAGCCAGAAGCATCATCAGCAGAAACTTCTTCATGTTGCCGTCTTACTTATTTTCCCACTTTTCCGAACCAAACGACATTGGTCGCACTCTCCTTCAGCCAGACACCTCCCTGTCCATCGGTGGAAGCTGCTGCAACACTACCGACAGGCGACGTCAGGTTGCTGGAAGTCTTCCAGGTAATACCCTGATCACGGCTCTGGTAGATATGGCCATCTCCGCTGACTGCCAACACACTGCCTCCCGTATAGGGCAGCAGGAAATAGTGCTGACCCTTTGGCAGGCAATAGATATTGTTGGAAGTGATGGGGACATAAACCCAACTTGAACTCGTCGGGTGATCGTTATCAATCACCTTACGCCATACAGCAGCGTACGTTTCCTGTGCATCAGCATCGCCTACGAGCAGGGCATAGCTCAGTCCATTATCCAATTGCCAACAGGCGAAACTGCCGTTCACAGGCAGCAGACGACTGTCTTCATCGAGCGTCTCTTCTATGCGGGTAACCCAATGATCCTTCGAGGCCACGATACCATTGCCTGCTTCATTGTAAGCGAACTCCCATCCTCCCATCGGTGTAACAGGCATACTGGTGTCCACAGGCATCTGCTTCCACACCATCATGGCAGATCCTTGTTGCTGTTTCTTATTTATCTGCACCTGATAGGCGCGGAATTTCGAGCCTACATTGTTATAGACGCGGAATTCACGCTCCGTCGTAAAGTCGATGGAGTCGGCACTGCTATAATAACGCACAGAATCGCTCGTAGCACTCTTCACACCAATGGAACCAGAATAACTGGTGGCTGTAGCTGTTACGAGGACATGCTTCAAGTCACAATCAGCAGGCAAAGAGTCCGTATTATAGATCTTGCCCTTATAATGATCAATGGTGAAAGGGTAACTGGCTACCGTCAGTTTGGACAGGTAGACAGAGTCATCTCCAGACTTGTTGGTGGTATGGATATATCTGTTGACAGCCAAAAGCGAAAATGCGCCCATAGCAGTGTCGTCATAGACCGTCACTTCTGCATCCTCAGAGCTACCCAGACAAGAGGTCACTCCTACGGCGAGGGCCAATAGCACGGCTATCGTATAGAGGTTCTTTTTCATCAGTTCCATGTAAAATTCGAAATTCGGCTGCAAATTTACGCACAATTCCTCAAAAATGTGTCATTTTCACCTTATAATTAAAGAAAATAAGTTGAAATTTGACTGATTTTAAGTTAGTTTTGCAAAAAAGTGCGGTATGAATCACTCACCCCGCACTTCTTCTAACGGATGGTAGTATGCATCAGCGTTATGACACTTAGTATCATCGCTACAACGACGCAAACCAACATAACCGTCGTTTGAAAATCTAATAACATAATCTTTACCTTAAAAATCTAACTACTAAACCTAATGAATTTATGAACGTAATCTCACGATTACAAGTGCAAAGGTACGGATTTTTCGTGATAACAAACAAACAATAAGGGCGAATCCCGCAGGAATCGCCCTTTATTTTGATGTAAGTCAAAAAAAACTTCTTAGAGTTTCGGACCAGCAGCAACCAAAGCCTTACCAGCCTCGTTACCCTCGTACTTCTTGAAGTTCTTGATGAAACGGCCAGCCAGATCCTTAGCCTTCTCCTCCCACTCGTCGCGGTTCTGATAGGTATCGCGAGGATCGAGAATGCCCCATGCTACACCGTTGAGCTGTGTGGGAACCTCGAAGTCGAAGTAAGGAATCTTCTTGGTAGGAGCATTCAGGATGTCACCACCCAGGATAGCGTCGATGATACCACGTGTATCCTTAATAGAGATACGCTTGCCAGTACCGTTCCAACCAGTGTTTACGAGGTAAGCCTTAGCACCGCTCTTCTCCATGCGCTTAACCAGTTCCTCAGCGTACTTTGTGGGGTGCAGTTCAAGGAATGCCTGGCCGAAGCAAGCACTGAAGGTAGGAGTGGGCTCAGTGATACCACGCTCTGTACCAGCCAACTTAGCTGTGAAACCAGAGAGGAAGTAGTACTTGGTCTGCTCGGGAGTCAGGATAGATACGGGAGGCAGTACGCCGAATGCATCGGCACTCAGGAAGATCACATTCTTAGCCTCAGGACCAGCGCTCTTCTTGTTCACCTTCTGAGCAATCTTCTCAATGTGGTTGATAGGATAGCTCACGCGGGTGTTCTCAGTCACGCTCTTGTCAGCGAAGTCGATCTTGCCAGCCTCGTCAACAGTCACATTCTCAAGCAGAGCGTCGCGACGGATAGCGTTGTAGATGTCGGGCTCAGACTCCTTGTCGAGGTTGATAACCTTAGCATAGCAGCCACCCTCGAAGTTGAACACACCCTCGTCGTCCCATCCGTGCTCGTCGTCACCAATCAACAGACGCTTAGGATCGGTAGACAGTGTGGTCTTACCTGTACCAGACAGACCGAAGAAGATTGCGGTATTCTTACCCTCCATATCGGTGTTGGCAGAGCAGTGCATAGAAGCGATACCCTGCAGGGGCAGATAGTAGTTCATCATTGAGAACATACCCTTCTTCATTTCACCACCATACCAGGTGTTGATGATGCACTGCTCCCGAGTAGTAGTGTTGAAGGCAACACAAGTCTCTGAGTTCAGACCCAGTTCCTTGTAGTTCTCAACCTTTGCCTTAGAAGCGTTATAGATTACGAAGTTAGGCTCGAAACTCTCCAGTTCCTCAGCGGTGGGCTGGATGAACATGTTCTTCACGAAATGAGCCTGCCAAGCCACCTCAACGATGAAGCGGACACGCAGACGGGTAGCCTCGTTGGCACCGCAGAAAGCGTCCATCACATACAGGTTCTTGTTGCAGAGCTCCTTGATGGCGATGTCCTTCACCTTGGCCCAAACCTCCTCGCTCATGGGGTGGTTGTCATTCTTATATTCCTCGGATGTCCACCATACTTTGTCCTCGCTCTGTGCATCCTTTACGATGTACTTATCCTTAGGTGAACGACCTGTGTAGATACCAGTCATAACGTTTACAGCGTTGAGCTCGGTGTTAACGCCTTTGTCGAAACCCTCGAGACCAGCCTTTGTCTCCTCTTCGAAGAGGTACTCATACGACGGATTGTGAGCAATCACGGTAGAACCGGTGATGCCATACTGAGTCAAATCTAACTTTGCCATATTACTAACTTTTATTTTTAAATTGTGAATATCATCCTCTGTTATTTGAAATCGCCTGCAAAGGTACGAATTAATTATGAATTAAAAGCCATAAACCTTGAAATTTTGTGCGCACACAATTCTTTTTAGGTTAAAGAATTTAAAAACAAATATCGGAGCGACACTTTTGTCACTCCGACTTATCAAAAGAGATTTAGTATTCGAATGATGATCCGCCAAGGAATTCTCGTATCAATGAGGTAGGTGGTATTTGCGTATCGGGGATTGGCTTGATATAACGCAGGAACTTCAGAAGGCGATAGGCCTCTGCATGCTCCGGACAATTCTCAGGCACCTGCTCTAACAGAGGCTCCGCCTGCCCCTTGATCACAGCCAATTCAAAGAGCATCGCTGTATTAAACATGGCATCAGCGTTCTCTTGGAAAGGAAATATCCACTTATTCTCACCAGCTCGTACAGAAGGCCATCGACGAATGGTTTCCTGAGCCGACACAGCCCGGTACTTATGGTCGCGGATTATGCGACGTAACAAACGATTGTCGGTTGTGGGTATATAATTGTGGTTGTCAAGCAGAATCGTTGTCAATGCAGAAGCATAAACACGGAATATCTGCTCATCAGGAATCTGCGAGGTCAGTTCCGGATTCAAAGCATGAATACCCTCCACCACCAGGATTTCGTTCTCGCGAAGTCGCAGCTTCTTACCACTCTTCTGGCTGGTACCTGTGGGGAAGTCATAGCGAGGAAGTTCTATTTCCTCACCACGGAAGAGTGCCGTCAGATGTTCATTCAAAAGAGGGAGGTTCAAAGCATACAGGTTCTCAAAATCATAGTCACCTTTCTCATCACGGGGTGTTTTATCGCGATCCAGAAAGTAATCGTCGAGTGAAATGCCTACAGGCCAGATGCCATTAACAGCCAATTGGACGCTAAGACGCTTACAGGTAGTCGTTTTACCAGAAGACGAAGGGCCGGCAATCAGTACCATCCTTAGGTTGGAACGTCGTTTGATCTCATCCGCGATCCTGGCGATTTTCTTCTCCTGCAAGGCTTCGCTTATCTTAATCAATTCAGAGAAGTGGTTCTTCGTCACAATCTCATTCAAGTCGCCGATCGTACGCAGTCCAAGAATATCCTGCCATTGGTGATGTTCCTTGAAAATACCGAACATTTTATCCTGATGTATTATCTCTCCCAGTTCATCCGGATTTGCAGAAGACGGCAAGCGCAGCAGCAATCCATCGTAATATTTTTCCAATCCGAAAAGATACAACTGCGAAGTATTTGTCAACAAGGCACCATAATAATAGTCCTTGTAACCATCAATATCATAATAGGTAGTATAAAGGCGGCCCATGCTCTCCAGCAATTTCACCTTCGACCACTGCTTGAGTTCCCTGAACATCTGTATAGCCTCCTCTGTTGTTGTCTCATGACGATGAATGGGTAATGCCGAATCGATTATTTCCTGCATACGACGGCGGATAGCTCCTGCATCATCGAGCGTCACAGGACGTTCAATATCCAAATACACATAATAGCCATTGCTGACAGGTATGTCTATCCACACCTTACAATCTGGATATAAATCATGTGCCGCCTTACAAAGCACAAAGAAAAGGCTACGGGTGTAACATCTGTTACCACTTGGTGAGGTAATATCAAGGAACTCCACGTCTTTCTGGTTGAAAACGCGATAGTGCATGCCTTCCACCTTATTATTGACACGAGCCGAATAAGGGCCGTGCCTCATCTCGATGCCTGACTGTTGAAAAATCTCCTCCAAAGTAGCACCCATAGGTGCCTCGATGGTCTTGCCGTTATTTCGAATACGGATCTGAATGGTCTGTTCCATATCAATTTTATTATGTTTTAGGATTATTTTTTGGCAAAGGTACAAAATAATTGCGAATAATGAATGACCATTTAATATTTTTTTGTATCTTTGTGGCCGAAATCTCATTATCAAAAAGAAATTTCTATGCTAATTTTGTTCAAACTACTCGGATCCCTTGCCCTGCTGATGTTCGGTATGAAGTCCATGAGTGAGGCTTTACAGAAAATGGCAGGTCCCCAGTTGCGACATGTTTTAGGTGCGATGACCACCAACCGTTTTACCGGCATGCTGACGGGTATGTTAGTAACGGCATCTGTCCAGTCTTCCACAGCAACAACAGTGATGACCGTCTCGTTTGTCAATGCGGGGCTTCTCACGCTGGCGCAGGCTATTTCCGTCATTATGGGTGCGAATATCGGAACCACCCTCACAGCGTGGATCATGTCGGCTGGTATGTCCTTCGATATCACCAGTGCCGTCTATCCAGCATTCTTTTTAGGCATCATCCTGATTTATCTGAAGAAATATCGCTATATCGGAGATTTCCTCTTTGGTCTCTCATTCCTGCTTTTAGGATTAGGTACCCTTCGTATGACAGGTACCGAGATGCATTTGGGCGAGAACCAGGCCGTACTAGATTTCTTCGCCTCTTTCGATTCCGAATCCTTCCTCACTACGCTGATCTTCCTGTTGCTGGGAGGAATTCTCACCTTCTGCGTACAGTCATCAGCAGCCGTCATGGCCATCACCATGATTCTCTGTTCCAGTGGTGCGTTACCAATCTACCAAGGTATCGCATTGGTGATGGGTGAGAACATCGGAACTACCATCACCTCTAATCTCGCTGCTCTTTCGGCCAATACCCAAGCTCGTCGGGCAGCCTTGGCACATATGTTCTTCAATGTGTTCGGTGTCATCTGGATATTGTTTGTCTTCCGTCCCTTTATTGATGCCGTCTGCGGACTCGTAGGCTATGATGTCACAATGCAGAAGGAAGCTGTCGAGGGTAGTGTGTTCCTGGCCAATGCAGCCAAACTGAGTTTCGTGCTGGCAGCATTCCACACCTGTTTCAACGTGGCCAACACATTGATCCTGATATGGTTCATCCCACAGATTGAGCGTTTCGTATGTTGGGTGATCAAGCCAAAGAAGGTTGACGAAGAAGACGAATTCCGTCTGCATTTCATCACCTCTGGTATCATGAAGACCCCAGAACTTTCCGTACTCGAGGCCCAGAAAGAAATACAAGCGTTCTCCGAGCGTATGCATCGTATGTTTAATATGGTACGCGAGTTGCTCACCCTCTCCAGCAGTGCCACCAACAAGAAAGACAACAAGGCAGGCGATTTCAATAAACTCTTCACACGCATTGAGAAATACGAAGGTATCAGCGACAATATGGAGCTGGAGATTGCCAAATATCTCGATTCTGTGAGTGATGCCCACCTTTCCGACGACACAAAGGCAAAGATTCGTGCTATGCTCCGTGAAATCTCTGAGCTGGAGAGTATTGGCGATGCCTGTTACAATATGGCCCGTACCATCTCACGCAAGTACAATGGCAAGGAAGACCATTTCATAGAGAAGCAATATGATCATATCCATCAGATGATGGAGCTCACAGATCAGGCTTTGTCACAGATGAACCGTCTGATGTTGGGACGCAAGGAGTCTTTCGATATCAACCGTTCGTTTAACATCGAGCATGAAATCAATAACTACCGGAACCAGCTGAAGACACAAAACATCACTGATGTCAACAACCACGAATACACATATGCTGTGGGCACCATCTACATGGACCTTATCAACGAGTGTGAGAAACTGGGCGACTATGTGGTGAATGTTGTCGAAGCCCGTCTGGGTATCCGTTAATGGAGAAGGATATTGTAAAAGGCTACATACGTTACCTGAAGTTACAACGGGGTATGTCAGGCAACACGCTTGATGCTTACCAGCACGATTTGCGCAAACTGCTTGACTATCTTAAAGAAAAAGATGTTCGCGATGTAACACTCGAGGATCTGGAAGAGTTCTCCGCAGGATTACACGATATAGGTATCAACGCCAGAAGTCAATGCCGTATCCTAAGTGGCGTGAGAAGTTTCTTTCGCTTTTTGCAGTTGGACAGTTATCGTGACGATGACCCCACGGAATTATTAGAATCGCCTCAGATAGGCAAACATCTGCCTGAGGTGTTATCACCTGAGGAGATTGACACCTTGGAAGCCAGCATTGACCTCTCAAAATGGGAAGGACACAGAAACCGCGCTATTATCGAAGTGCTCTTCTCTTGTGGGCTCCGGGTAAGTGAATTGGTCAATCTGAAACTCTCAAATCTCTATCTGGAGGAGGAATATGTCCGGATCTTGGGAAAGGGCAGCAAGGAGCGGCTCGTGCCCATCTCGCAACGAGCCATTAGGGAGTTGGGCTTTTGGTTTAACGATCGCAACCTAATGCGCATTAAGCCTGGCGAAGAAGACTTTGTCTTCTTGAACCGCTATGGCAGTCATCTGACGCGTACAATGATACTCATCATGATAAAGCGACAAGCAGAAACGGCGGGCATCAAGAAAACGATTTCCCCCCACACCCTGCGACACTCTTTTGCCACAGCACTACTGGAGGGTGGTGCAGACTTGCGTGTCATACAAGCGCTATTAGGACATGAAAGCATTGGCACAACGGAGATTTATACGCATATTGACACCTCGATACTCAGAAAAGAGATTCTGGAGCATCATCCGAGAAACATGAAGAAGTAAAAAGGCAAAAAATAGTAGGGCGACGACAAATTCTTCACTCTTCACTCTTCACTCTTCACTTTTTTTTGTACCTTTGCACCCAAATTTGAAGCATATGTCATATTTATTTTCATCAGAATCAGTTTCAGAGGGACATCCCGACAAAGTGGCCGACCAGATAAGTGACGCCATATTAGACCAGTTCCTGGCTTATGACGACAAGGCACGCTGTGCTATTGAATCGTTTGTGACGACAGGACAAGTTGTTATTATGGGTGAGGTGAGCAGTGAGGTGTATATCGACCTACAGACCATTGCACGCAACACCATCAAGCGCATCGGTTATACCAAGGCCGAGTATCAATTTGACGGCAATTCGTGTGGTATTCTGAGTGCCATCCACGAACAGAGTGCCGATATCAACCGTGGTGTTGACAACGGTAACGAAGACGAGCAAGGCGCTGGCGACCAGGGTATGATGTTCGGCTATGCCACTAACGAAACGGAGAACTACATGCCTGTCAGTCTGGATCTGGCTCACCTGATCATGCGTACGCTAGCCGATATCCGCAAGGAAGGCAAGGTGATGACCTATCTCCGTCCGGATGCCAAGAGTCAGGTGACGGTACAATATAGTGACGATGGCATTCCTGAGCGCATAGACACTATTGTGGTGAGCACTCAGCATGATGAGTTTGACGAGGACGAGAAGATGCTGTCAAAAATCAAGGATGATGTGATCAATATCCTCATCCCTCGCGTCAAGCAGCAGATACACTCTCAGAAAGTGCTCAATCTTTTCGGCACCGATATCAAATACTACGTGAACCCCACTGGCAAGTTCGTCATTGGTGGTCCTCATGGAGACACGGGTCTCACAGGTCGTAAGATTATTGTAGACACTTATGGCGGTAAGGGTGCTCATGGAGGCGGAGCCTTCTCAGGCAAGGATTCCTCGAAAGTAGATCGCAGTGCTGCCTATGCTGCCCGCCACATTGCAAAGAACATGGTAGCAGCAGGTGTCAGCGATGAGATGTTAGTACAGGTAAGTTACGCCATTGGCATTGCCCAACCAATGAATATCTACGTGAACACCTATGGTCGCAGCAAAGTGGGGATGACAGACGGCGAAATTGCCAAGAAGATAGAAGAACTCTTTGACTTACGTCCTAAAGCCATTGAGCGCACCTTGAAGCTGCGCCAGCCGATGTATGTCGAGACTGCCGCCTACGGACACATGGGGCGCAAGTCTGAGATTGTCAAGAAAACCTTCACCAGCCATTACCATGAGACGAAGACCATTGATGTTGAACTATTTACTTGGGAGAAACTTGATCGCGTGGAAGATATACGTAAAGCCTTTGGTCTGTCATAATCTATGCTGACAAAGGATAGCATCTTAACAAGCGTACCCACCACAGACCTCATTGCAGATACTGTGGTGAGACATCCGGCAAAACCACAGACGCCCTATCAGGTGCTGCAGTTGTTGCCTAAGGATGCGACTCCAGAACAGCAAGATTCTGCTATCCAATCGTGGTTCCAGCCAGGAGAAATACATTATAGTGAGCAGCCTGATACGCTCCACCTACCAGGCCACGACAAAGGCCATAACCCGCGGGAGATCCGCATACCCGACTACAATAAGGAACGTTTTCTGGCAGATGACAGTCTCTACCATCCAGAGTTGGCGCATGAACCTTTTGGTGTAGCAGGCGACCCGGTTCCATACAATATCAGCAACGACAATATCATCAGTTCTCTCCTACTGGGATGCTTCGTTATGACGCTGCTAGCGTTTGCCCTTAGTAAGAATTTCGTTATACAGCAAATCAAGCATTTCTTCTATATTCCCAAGCGTGAAGATATTAAGACACCCACATCCAGCGAGGTGATAGCCCTGATGTATTTCACATTACAAACCTGTCTGCTACTGGCTATGGCTTATTTCTTCTACGTCAAGGCCTACGTGGCAGATACCTTTGTATACGAAGATGAATATTTGTTCATTGGTCTCATCTTTTTAATGATTTTAATCTATACGATTCTGAAATATCCATTATACACCCTAGTGAACTATACATTCTTCTCAGGAAAAAATAATGGACAATGGATTCATACCATGCTCTTGCTTTCTGCCATCGAAGGGGCTTTGTTGTTTCCAGCCATCCTATTTCAGAGTTATTTCGATGCACCACCCCAAAACGTCATCACATATGCCGTTTTTGTGCTCGTTTTAGTTAAAATCTTCACTTTTTATAAGTGTTTTGTTATCTTTTTCAGAAAAAACGGGCTGTTTCTGCAGATTATTTTGTACTTTTGCACCCTCGAAATCATCCCTTTGCTCGCTCTTTGGGGTGGACTTGGAATAATAACCAATGCATTGACAATAAATTATTAGGACACCGATGATCAAAAAGATTCTGGTTTCACAACCTAAGCCAACAAGTGAGAAGTCGCCGTATTACGATATTGCGAACAGATTTGATGTGGAATTGATTTTCCGTCCATTCATCAAGGTTGAAGGTATTTCTGCCAAGGAGTTCCGAACACAGAAAGTGAACATCTTGGACCACACTGCCATCGTATTCACATCGCGCCACGCCATTGATCATTTCTTCAATATGGCAAAGGAGTTGAGAATCACGATTCCAGAGGACATGAAATATTTCTGTGTAACAGAGACCATTGCTTTGTATATCCAGAAGTATGTGCAATATCGCAAGCGCAAGGTTTTCTTTGGAGAAACGGGCAAGATTGACGATCTGGTGCCAACCATGGTGAAGCACAAGAACGAGAAGTATCTTGTACCGATGAGCGATGTGCACAACAACAGCCTGGAGATGCTGCTCGATTCCAAGAAGTTGCAGCACTGCGAGTGTGTGATGTACAAGACTGTCAGTAACGATTTCACAGAAGAAGAGGTGAAGAACTTCGACTACGACATGCTTATTTTCTTCAGTCCCTCAGGTATTGAGTCGCTCATGAAGAATTTCCCGGATTTCAAACAGGACAAGATTGCCATCGCCACCTTTGGCCCCACAACAGCGAAGGCTGCCAAGGATGCAGGTTTGCGGCTCGACATAGAGGCTCCATCGGAGAAATATCCCTCAATGACGAGTGCCTTGCAGCATTTTCTGATTGAGAATCAGGAGTAATTACACATTATTATATAATGGCGGGCATCGCGTCTCCAACCTTCAACAAGCGAGAGCGAATCGTCAGGAAAAAACTGATAGAACAGCTCTTCAGTAAAGGCAGCAGTTTTTCCGTCTCTGCCTTTCCCCTGAGGATTGTGGTCATGGAGACTGCCCGTGTGGCAGACGATATACCCGTACAGGTTTTGGTTAGCGTATCAAAACGGCACTTCAAACATGCGGTGGACCGCAATAGGATCAAGCGTCAAGTGCGTGAGGCCTATCGACACCATAAACAGATACTAACGGAAAAGGTGCAACAAGAGCAGACACTTGTCATTGCATTTATCTGGCTGGCTGATGAACTCTTCAAGAGTGCAACGGTGGAGAAGAGCGTAACAAAACTATTGGGAAAAGTAGCTGAGAGACAATGAAGATCATCCGACAAATCATCCAGTTTGTTTCAAAGGCATTCTCATTCCTCCTATGCCTCCCTATCGTCTTCTACCAAACTTGCATCTCACCTTTTACACCAGCAACGTGCCGATTTACGCCCACCTGTAGTGAATATGCAAAGCAAGCTTTAAAAAAGCATGGACCAATTAAGGGACTCTGGCTAGCCGTCTGGCGTATTCTGAGATGTAATCCTTGGGGGGGCTCCGGCTACGACCCTGTGCCGTAGAGAGGCAGGAATGTCTTGATAATCCAGAATAGAATTAAGATAAAAATAAAAAGATATGAAGAATTTTGTTGAAGAACTGAAATGGCGCGGTATGCTGGCACAGATGATGCCTGGTACCGAGGAACTCCTCCAGAAGGAAATGGTAACAGCCTACCTGGGTACTGATCCCACAGCAGACTCTCTGCACATCGGACACCTGTGTGGCATTATGATGCTGCGTCACCTGCAGCGTTGCGGTCATAGACCTGTTATCCTTGTAGGTGGTGCTACGGGCATGATTGGCGACCCCTCTGGCAAAAGCCAGGAGCGCAACCTTCTCAACAATGAGACTCTCTACCACAATCAGGAGTGTATTAAGAAACAAGTGGCCAAGTTCCTTGACTTTGAGTCGAAGGATGCCAATGCTGCCCTGATGGTCAACAACTACGATTGGATGAAAGATTTCACCTTCCTCGATTTTGCACGTGAAGTGGGTAAGCATATCACCGTCAACTATATGATGGCAAAAGAGAGTGTGCAGCAGCGTCTGAACGGTACTGCCCGCGACGGTCTTTCGTTTACAGAGTTCACCTACCAGCTGTTGCAGGGATATGATTTCCTGTATCTCTACCAGCACTATGGCGTGAAACTTCAGTTGGGCGGTAATGACCAGTGGGGTAACATGACCACAGGCACAGAGCTTATCCGTCGTACTCTCGGCAACGAGGTGGAAACTTTCGCACTCACCTGCCCGCTCATTACCAAGAGCGACGGCAAGAAGTTCGGCAAGACGGAGAGCGGCAATATCTGGCTCGATCGCAACCGCACCACACCTTACCGTTTCTATCAGTTCTGGTTGAACGTAAGTGATGAGGATGCAGAGCGTTACATCAAGATATTCACCTCACTTGACAAGGATACCATCGATGCCCTTGTCGAAGAGCACAAACAGGATCCCGGACGTCGTATTCTTCAGAAACGCCTTGCAGAGGAAGTTACTGTTATGGTCCACTCGAAGGAAGACCTTGAGATGGCCATTGAGGCATCAAACATTCTTTTCGGCAAGTCCACGAAGGAAGCCCTCGAGAAACTCGACGAGCAGACCTTCCTCGATGTGTTCGATGGTGTGGAGAAACATGAGATTTCAAAAGATCAGCTTGGGCAGCCTGCCATTGAGCTGCTCACGACCGTTGCTCCAGTATTCCCCTCAAAGGGTGAGATGCGTAAGATGGTGCAGGGTGGTGGTGTCAGCCTAAACAAAGAGAAACTCACCGATCAGAATCGCGAGATTACTGCTGATGATCTTATCGACGGCAAGTATCTGCTGGCCCAGAAGGGTAAGAAAAACTACTACTTGCTGATCGTTAAGTAATATTTGGCTGCAAAATTTTGGTACTTCAAATTTATTTCGTACCTTTGCAGCCGCATTGGACGATGGTGTAATGGTAACACTACAGGTTTTGGTTCTGTCATTCCCGGTTCGAATCCGAGTCGTCCAACTTCCCTCCTCATATAAGATTTTATAATATAGGTACGCGCGTAAAGGATTACGGAGTTTTTTATCATTTTTAAGTATTCTTTTTTGGCCATCCGTATATTATTTAGTAATTTTGCAAACTACAAATAGCGATTTTATTATTTAATACATATTTACTTAACTACTATGGCAAATTTATTTTCACTCGAAGGAAAGAATGCTTGGATTACAGGCGCATCTTACGGAATCGGTTTCAACATCGCCAAGGCTTTCGTAGCAGCTGGCGCAAAGACCATCATCTTCAACGACATCAATGAGGCAGCTCTGCAGCGCGGCCTTGACAACTACAAGGAAGCTGGCATCAGCAACGTAAAGGGCTATGTCTGCGACGTAACTGACGAGAATGCTGTGAAAGCCCTCGTAGAGACCATACACAAGGAAGTTGGCCAGATTGACATCCTTGTGAATAATGCAGGCATTATCAAGCGCATCCCCATGCATGAGATGAAGCGCGCTGAGTTCCAGCAGGTGATTGACATCGACCTCGTAGGTCCGTTCATCTGCTCTTCAGCCGTTATCCCTGAGATGATGGAACGCCGTGAAGGAAAGATCATCAATATCTGCTCAATGATGTCTGAGTTAGGTCGCGAAACCGTCAGTGCCTACGCAGCTGCCAAGGGTGGACTGAAAATGCTCACCCGCAATATCTGTTCTGAGTATGGTGAGTATAACATCCAGTGTAACGGCATTGGCCCGGGCTACATCGCTACACCGCAGACAGCACCTCTCCGTGAGAAGCAGCCCGATGGCAGTCGTCATCCGTTCGATAGTTTCATCTGTGCCAAGACACCTGCAGGCCGCTGGCTCGATCCTTCTGAACTGGGAGGACCAGCCGTATTCCTCGCATCGCACGCTTCAGATGCAGTCAACGGTCATGTCCTCTATGTCGATGGAGGAATTCTCGCCTATATTGGCAAGCAACCGAAATAAAACATCATGAAAAAGGGGTTCCGCTCGGAACCCCTTAATTTTTATTTACAAAATAAGGTTTAGAGAGCATCAGCGAGCTCAGCACCAGCCTTGAACTTAGCAACTTTCTTAGCAGCGATCTTAATCTTCTGCTTGGTAGCGGGGTTGATACCCTCACGAGCCGGGCGCTTGGTTACACTGAATGTACCAAAGCCAACGAGCTGTACCTTGTCACCTGCCTTCAGAGCATCCTTAATAGCTGCAACTGTTGCATCGAGAGCCTTCTTAGCGTCTACCTTTGAGAGACCAGCACCTGCTGCAATCTTCTCTACCAATTCTGTTTTGTTCATAATGTTGTTAATTTAAAAAATTTATAGTAAAAGTTGAAATAATCACGAATTCCTTCGCAAATATAAGGGAAAGTTATTAAAAAAACAACAAAAAAACCGAAAAATTTGCTTTTTTATTGAAAAATAGTTGATAATGCCCCATTTTTGACCTAAAAACGAGATAATTTTCGTAATTTTGCGCCCAAATATTGAAAAGTGCTTATGCACTGAATCAGAGATTATCAAAGAATACAATTAAGCATATTACGTAAAGAAGATGTTTCGCATACCCACCATTACAAAGAATCTGTTGATTATCAACTTCATCGCCTTTCTGGCTACGATAGTCCTCGAGATGCGCGGAATCGACCTCGCCGATATCGGTGGTCTTCACTTTTTCATGGCCAAGGATTTCCACTTCTATCAATTGGTTACTTATCTCTTTTTGCACGCCAATTTCATGCATATTCTGAGTAATATGTTCGGTTTGTGGATGTTCGGTTGTGTGATAGAGAATGTGTGGGGTCCGAAGAAATTCCTTTTTTATTACATTTGTTGTGGAATAGGTGCCGGTTTATGTCAGGAAATCGCCCAATTCGTGTCGTTTTATCTGACTATCCATGAGCAGGATCCGAGCATTGGCGTGGCTGAACTATTCGTTGTGGGCCAGCAACTCAGTCAGCAACTGAACACATGGACCACTATTGGTGCCTCAGGAGCAGTTTACGCCGTTATCCTCGCCTTTGGCATGTCGTTCCCCAACGAGCGGTTGTTCATCATACCTTTCCCCTTCCCCATCAAGGCCAAATGGTTTGTGTTAGGCTATGTAGCCATCGAGTTCTATTCTTCTATCACGGCTGCCGGCGATGGTGTGGCCCATACGGCCCATTTAGGTGGTATGCTCTTTGGATTCCTGATGATACGCTATTGGAACCGGCATCCGGATGCCAATTTCAACCGAAGCAGAGGCCGCGAGTTTTTCGAGGGTCTGAAGCGCAATTTCGACCAGCGTCAGCAACAAAAGAGCACCGGTTCTCACATGCATGCTGAGCGAGGAGGTTCAAAACAGGATGACATGGAGTACAATGCCCGTAAGCAAAGGAATCAGGAGGAGATTGACGCCATACTCGATAAAATCCGTAAGAGTGGCTACGACAGCTTGACCAAGGAGGAGAAACAAAAGCTTTTTGAGGCTAGCAAGCAATGATCAAGCAAATTAAGTCTTTTGTTATTAACCTGATAGCGGGCGCTAACATCGCCACCATCTTGCTGATGCTTCTGGCGGGCTATTCCGACAGGATCCATCCTGAGCAGCACCCCATCCTCTCTGTCATGGGTATGACCTTCCCGATTTTCCTGTTGGCGAATCTGCTGTTTTTGTTCTTCTGGCTCACCGTTAAATGGAAGAAGGCGTGGATTCCTATTGCCGGCTTTGCTGCCGCCTACGTGCCTATTACACTGTTCATGCCACTAAACATGCGTCAAGAGGTGCCCGAAGGATCTATCAAACTCATCTCATATAACGTCTGCACCTATGGTGGCAACTACAAATACGACAACGGCTTCGACACTGTCTTCAGTTATCTGGAACGACAGAAGGCCGACATTGTCTGCTTACAAGAAGACGTAGACACATGGCGCAGGTTCGTTTTCCAGAGATATGAGAAAATCTACCCCTACAACGACACCACTATCCTCCACAAGAATGCCCTCACCTTCAATGGTGTAGGCATCCATACCCGATTTCCCATCATTCGTAAGGAGCGTATCCCATATCCCTCCATGACCAACGGTTCTGTGGCCTATTACCTGAATACGGGTCGCGACACCTTGTTGGTCATCAACAACCATTTGGAAGGCACCCACCTCTCGGATGCAGAGCGCGATAATTACAAACGTCTGCTACGAGGAAAGATGGAACGCGACACCGCCAAGGCAGAATCGATGTTCCTAATCGAAAAACTAGGCTACAACAATGCCCGCCGCGCCCCTCAGGCAGAGGCCGTTCACCGCTACATCGAAGCCCACAGGCAGTATCCCGTCATCGTGTGTGGCGATTTCAACGACACCCCTATCTCCTATTCACGACGCACCATCGCACAAGGACTAACTGACTGCTTCCAAGCAACGGGTAGAGGACTTGGATTGTCATATAATCAGAAAGGATTCTATTTCAGAATCGACCACATTTTATGCTCGCCAGATCTCCAACCTTACAATTGCGAGATTGACGACGATATGGATGCCAGCGACCATTATCCCATCATCTGTCACATAAAAATGAGGGAAAAACCTTAAAAAATGTGTCTTTTTCACCGAGAAATTTTTTCCTCTCAAAAAAAAGCACTATATTTGCACGCTCATTTATACGCGAACAGAATATAATAATTACAAATAATATTAAAAATCAAAATGCAAAACAAAGGAATTGTTAAGTTTATTGCAGTGCTTCTGATTCTTGTGTGCTGCTTCTACCTTTCCTTCTCATTCGTGACGCGCCATTACGAGAGTAAGGCTGCTGCTATGGGTGAGGAGGCAGGTGCAGAGTACCTGGATTCAATCAACAACGAGAAGGTGTATATGGGCATCTATTCTCTGAAGCAGTGCCGTGAGATGGAAATTGGTCTGGGTCTTGACCTGAAAGGCGGTATGAATGTGATTCTTGAGGTATCAGTGCCCGATGTGGTTGACGTGCTCGCTGACCACAAGACCGACGCTACCTACAAGAAGGCAATGGAGCTCGCCAAGAAGGAAGAGGAGACCAGCCAGAACGACTTCATCTCTCTGTTCGTGAAGTATTGGAAACAAGAGGCTCAGGGCCGTCCCCTCGCCGCCATCTTTGCTACCCAGCAGATGAAGGGCAAGGTGAGCACACAGTCTACCGACTCTGAGGTTGAGAGCGCACTGCGCGCTGAAGTGCAGGCTGCTGTCGACAACTCTTTCAACGTAGTCCGTAACCGTATCGATAAGTTCGGCGTGGTTCAGCCCAACATCCAGAAGCTGGAGGGTCAGGCTGGCCGTATCATGGTCGAGATGCCTGGTATCAAAGAGCCCGAGCGTGTACGTAAGCTGCTGCAGGGTTCTGCCAACCTTGAGTTCTGGGAGACCTACAATTCTCAGGAGATCACACCGCTGCTGGCTCAGCTGAACCAGCGTTGGGCTGCTCAGGGCGGTCAGGTGATCGACACCGCTGCCGTCGATACAGCAAATGTGGCTAAGGCCGCTGCCCAGGTGGCTCAGGTGGCCGACTCTGCAAAGGCCGACACCGCTAAGGCTGCTTCTAGCGACCTCGCTGCCAAGCTGGCCAAGAAGGACGTAAAGGAAACGCTCGAATCAAAGGCCAATGAGCTGGCCAAGAAGCAGAACCCCCTGTTCGCTATCTTCCAGCCCACACAGGGTAACACCCTCGCTGTCGTAGGTTATGCCAACGCCCGCGATACCGCTGAAATCAACAAGATGATCTACTCCGACCTCGCCCGCCAGATCTTCCCCGCTGAGTTGAAGCTCCGTTGGGGTGCAAAGGCTGAGGACTTCGGAGGCCAGACCAAGGGCGACATCTTCGAGCTCTATGCCCTGAAGATCACTGAGCCTTCAGGCCGCGCTCCGCTGGAGGGTGACGTGATCACCAATGGTAAGGACGACTTCGACCAGATGGGTCATCCCTGCGTATCGATGCAGATGAACTCTGACGGTGCCCGTCGCTGGAGCCAGATCACCAAGCAGAACATCGGTAAGGCCGTTGCCATCGTGCTCGACGACGCCGTCTACTCTGCTCCCCGTATCCTCACTCAGATCGACGGAGGTAACTCTCAGATCACTGGTAACTTCACCATCGAGGACACCAAGGACCTGGCAAACACCCTGAACTCAGGTAAGATGCCGGCTCCTACCCGTATCGTACAGGAAGAGGTGGTTGGTCCGTCGCTGGGTGCACAGTCCATCCAGCAGGGTATCATGTCGTTCATCGTAGCCTTCGTGCTGCTGATGATCTACATGATTCTGCTCTACGGCTTCATCCCAGGTATCCTTTCCGATATCGCCCTGCTGTTCAACCTGTTCTTCACACTGGGTATCCTCACATCGTTCCAGGCTGCTCTGACCATGCCTGGTATCGCCGGTATCGTGCTGACGCTGGGTACCGCTGTGGATGCCAACGTGCTGATCTACGAGCGTATCAAGGAAGAGCTGAAGAAGGGCCTCAGCGTGAAGGAGAGCCTCAACAAGGGTTACTCTAACGCCTTCAGCGCCATCTTCGACTCTAACTTCACATCATTGATCACAGGTATCATCCTGCTCTACTTCGGTACAGGTCCCGTGAAGGGCTTCGCCACCACTTGGATCATCGGTATCTGTGTCAGCTTCTTCACCGCTGTGTTCATGACCCGTCTGGTCTACGACTACATGCTGTCGAAGGACAAGTGGACTAACCTCACCTTCGTGACCGGTTACTCTAAGAACCTCATGCAGAACGCCAAGTACCACTTCATGGGTATGTACAAGAAGACCTTCACCATCTGGGGTGCTATGGCTCTGATCTGCATCATCTCGTTCGCCGTTCGTGGTCTGAGCCAGAGCATCGACTTCACTGGTGGTCGTAACTATGTGGTGACGCTCGACAAGGAGACACCCGTTGAGACCGTCCGTCAGGCAATGGCCGGTGCCTTCATCAACACGATGGGCGAGAAGGCCCAGCAGGAGGCTAACACCTCTGTCATCGCTCTGGGTACCGACGGTAAGACCGTGCGTATCTCTACCAACTGGGATATCGAGTCGAACAATCCTGAGGTCGACGACAAGGCTGAGGACATCCTGTTCAACGCTCTGAAGAAGGCCGGTCTCGTAAGCCAGGCTAACGTGGAGTCGTTCAAGAATCCTGATATCCGCGAGGGTGGCTCTATCATCAGCTCTGCAAAGGTAGGTCCTTCAGTGGCTAAGGATATCACTTACGGTGCCATCATCTCTGTGATCATCGCCCTGATCGCCATCTTCCTCTACATCCTGCTGCGCTTCCGCAACCTCGCCTTCTCTGTAGGTGCTGTGGTTGCACTGGCCCTCGATGCACTGCTCGTAATTGGCATGTACTCCATCCTTTGGGGTTGGGTTCCGATGTCATTAGAGATCGACCAGGTGTTCATCGGTGCTATCCTGACGGTGATCGGTTACTCTATCAACGATAAGGTGGTGGTATTCGACCGTATCCGTGAGAACCTCGGTCTGTATGGCAAGCGCGATCGTCAGCAGCTGTTCAACGATTCACTGAACCAGACGCTGGCACGTACCATCAACACCTCAGTGACGACCTTGATCGTGCTGTTGGCTATCTTCATCCTCGGTGGTGATAGCATCCGCTCGTTCTCATTCGCCATGATTCTGGGTGTGATCTTCGGTACGTTGAGCTCTCTGTTCATCGCTGCTCCTACGGCTTATCTCACCATGGGCCGTACCATTAAGGAGGACAACGAGCTGGCTGAGGCTCCCGCAAAGAAGTAATTAGTTTAAGGGTTTAACATATGTTGTGAGGGTTGCACTCCGTGAGGACTGCAGCCCTTTTTATTATATATAATGTACGCGAGATGCTACTTTTTTGCAGAAAATCGCCCGTAATTCCATAAATTATTGTATCTTTGCACCCAAAGAAACAATTAGAATGGAAGAAAGGACCAAACAAATCGACTATCAAAACGCCCGCGCTGAGGTATTCTGCTTCGACGCCGGCACGGAAGTAAAGGAATATCACGCCATGATTCATGCCAGCAGTGCCTTGGTTACCTTCGAGGCGCAGTTGGAGGCTGTGATGGGTGCTTATACGGAATTATTAGAGCAACTGCCAGGTAAGCCGCAGGCCGTGTTCAAGCGTTATTTCCTGAGCGATGCCGCCAATCAGGCTGACCATGTCATCGTGAGCGATGTAACCGACTGCGCAAAGAGCATCATCGAGCAGGCGCCCCTCGACGGCACGAAGGTGGCGCTATGGGTGTATCTGATGACGAACGTTACCACCAGTCTGACGGGTAGCGGTCTCTACAAGGTGAGTCACGGCCAGTTTAATCACTATTGGAACGGCTCTGCACATAACCTTGCCGCCAACTCGGAATACCAGATGCGACTGCTCTTCAACGAGTATAACATGCAGCTGCTCGAAGAGGGCTGCACACTGGCAGACAACTGCATCCGCACATGGCTTTTCGTACACGACATCGACCTGAACTACGGCGGTGTGGTGCGCGCCCGTAACCAGTTCTTCTTCACGCAGGGACTGACCGTCCACACCCATTTCATCGCCTCTACAGGCATCGGCGGACGTCAGCAGGATCCCAACGTGCTGTCGCAGATGGACAACTATGCCATCGGCGGTCTGCAGCCCGAGCAGCGTCATTTCCTCTATGCACCCACCCACTTGAACCGCACCAGCGACTATGGTGTATCGTTCGAACGTGGTACCTATATTGACTATGCCGACCGTCGCCATGTGTTCATCTCAGGCACGGCCAGCATCAACAACAAGGGCGAGATCATGTATCCTAACGATGTGGTGAAACAGACCCATCGTATGTGGGAGAATGTAGAAGCCCTGCTCAACGAGGCAGAGTGCAGCTATGACGATGTGGCAGAGATGGTGGTCTATCTGCGTGACATTGCAGACTATCAGACCGTCCGCAAACTCTATGAGGAGCGTTTCAGCGACAAGCCCTTCGTCATCGTGCTCGCCCCCGTCTGCCGCCCAGGCTGGCTCGTGGAGATGGAGTGCATGGCTGTCAAGGCACAGCAGATGCCCGAAATGCCAGGGTTCTAAAGAGATGAGAAGTGAGAACTGAGAGATATGATTACTCTGCTACAATTCATTCCCGGACTGAGAGGTGTGATTATCCTGCTGGGATTCATTCTCGACCTCGGAGTAATCATATCTCTCACCTCTCACTTCTCATTTCTCACTTCTCAGCAAAAAGGCAACTTCACACTGAAAAAGGTGAACGACAGCCTCTATTATCTTAACGATTGGAAACTTCCCTACCCTGTCTATCAATTTCAGACGGGTGATGTCGACGGCGACGGCAGCGAGGATGCGATGGTTGGCGTGATCAAGTCGACGCGCTTCTACCCTGAGAAGGCCCGTAGGCTCTTCATCTTCAAGCAGGTAAACGGTAAGGCGCGCGCACTATGGATGGGCTCGAAGTTAGGCGGTATCCTCGAGGACTTCCGCTTTGTCGACGGCAAGATACGTGCGTTAGAATCGACCACCGACTCGCTCTTCGTGGTGTCCGACTACAAATGGGACAAGTTTGGTATGGCGTTCGACCGCTTTATTATAAAAGGTGTAGACCAACAAACAGCAATAAAAACCTTTAGCCAATGAAAAAGTTATTATTAGCAGTCTGCACAGTGGCCCTGATGATGGCCTGTGCACAGAAACAAGCCGTCGTGCAAGTACCCCCATCGCAGATCGATGTGGAGAAATTGCTCGACAGTATTGATTACGACATGGATGTCAGCGGTCTCTCGCTGGCTGATGTCCGTACACTCCGCAATGCGCCTGCGGCACAGCGCGGATTCCCCTTCAAGGATTCCTATATCCGCGACATCTACCTGACCACCACTTGGTACGACTCGCTGATGTGGGCCTTCGACGAGAACATGCCTTACAGCGAGTTTGAGAGCAAGGAGGACGAGTCGTTCTACGATTTCTACTACCGCATGATCGACGAGGCGAACATCATGAAGTACACCGATCAGGAGAAAGCCTTCATCAAACGCATGCAGGAGCGCGAGGACGAACTCAAGAAACAGAACTTCGAGGTGGAGCCCGGGCTGAGCGTGAACATGCAAAACCTGACGAATCCCACGCAGCTCAAGGAGTTCGACCCGCAACTCAGCCAGCAGTTGGCCAAGATCGGTTTCGCCATCGTGCCTGCCCGTCAGAACCAGCTGTTCCAGATCTACGAGAAGAACGACTATGCTGACTTCCCCAACTTCGTGACCACCGACCTCTATCTGCAGCTCTATCATCTCTATTTCGACTGCATGTTGCGCGAGTTGGAGGAGACCACGCTGTTACCCCTGATGATCAGCTTCACCCGCAACATGCACGAGCTGCTGTACAACATGGAACGGTGGTCGGGCTCCGACGAGAAGGTCAACAAGGTGGCTCAGCACAATGTCGCTTTCTACAACATCGCCCACAAGCTGTTCACTGGCGAGTATATCTCCAACCCAGAAAAAGGTGACGTTGTTGCAGAGGAAGTCGGGAATATCATGGCAGCCCAAAACAGCCCCAGCAATTTCATGCAGGACTACAAGGAGGTTCAGTTCCCCTACAGCCTTTTCCGCCCGCGTGGCCACTACACCCGCAACGAGAAACTCCAGCGTTACTTCCGCGGTATGATGTGGTTGCAGACCGCCACCTTCGGACTGGAACACAACGACGAGGTGCTGGCCGCCGTACAGCAGGCCTGCGCACTGAAACTCGACAAGAAATCGCAGGAGAATTACAAGACACTGAACGACCTCATCACCTACCTCATGGGCGAATCCGACAACCTCAGTCTGACACAGGTGATGGCCGAGGTGGATAAGACTGGCTTGCAGATGGAAGACCTCATCCACAACGACGATGCCATCGCCAAGATTTCCGCTAAGCTCAACGAGATAGGCAACAAGCAGACACGCATCCGTCCGAAGTATGAGAAGACAAGCCATAACAAGATCAACGTGATGCCTCAGCGCTATCAGCCCGATGCCGAAGTGCTGCAGGAGATGGTCGACTACGACAACAAGCCCACTCAGCGCGCCACGCCGAAGGGCCTCGACTTCTTCGCAGCAATGATTGTGCCTGAGGCCGAGAAGATTCTCATGAACGAGAAAATCCAATGGAAAGGCTTTGAGCCCGCCCTCCAGAAGATGAAGCAGCGCATGCAGCAGATCAACTGGGAAGGAACCATCGCCACCAAGTGGATGAGTACCCTCCGTTCGCTCTGCGACCGCGACCCGCAGCTGAACATGCCCTATTTCATGCTGACCTCAGAGTGGGATCGTAAAGATCTCAACGCCATGCTCGCCTCGTGGGCAGAGCTGAAGCACGACGCCATCCTCTATGCCAAGCAGCCGATGGGTGCTGAGTGCGGTGGTGGCGGTCCCCCAGAGCCTATCGTCAAGGGCTACGTGGAACCGAACATCGGTTTCTGGAAGAAAGCCATCTCGCTACTCAATGAGACCGAGCGATTGCTGAAGGAACAGAACATGCTGACGGAGAAGATCGGTGATGTCACCGAACGAATGAAAGAGGAGGCTGAGTTCCTGCTGGCCATCAGCGAAAAGGAAGTGGCTGGCAAGCCCATCTCCGACGAAGAATACAGTCAGTTGGAGTGCATCGGTGCCACCTTCGAGAACATCAGCATCGACCTGGTGCGCCAGCCCGATCAGTATCTCATGGGCTGGGACGATGTGCAGGGTGCCGATAAGAAAGTGGCCCTCGTGGCTGACGTCTACACCGCCAATGCCGACAACAATCCCGAAAAGTCGATCCTCTTCGAGGCCGTGGGTGATGCCGACGAAATCTACGTCGTGGTCGAAATCGATGGCTATCTGTATCTGACACGCGGTGCAGTACTGAGCTATCGTGAGTTCATCCAGCCCATCGACATGCCCCGTCTCACAGACGAGGAATGGCAGAAGCAGTTGGAGACCAATCCCCGAAAGGGTGTGCCTGAGTGGATGAAGCCCATCATCGTGCCTCTGGAAAAGGAACCCGAGCCGAATGAGGAATACCACTATAGCTCAGGTTGTTAAAGGTGTTGGGTGTTGGGTGGTTGGTGTTGGCTATTTGTTTGGTGCTACCACTTACCAGCCATTAGCTATCACCCAACACCCATCACCCAACACCATCACCATCGTCTTTACGGGCGACATTCTCCTCGATCGCGGCGTGCGCCGCGTCATCAACCATCACGGAGTCGACCATCTGTTTTCGGATGGCATCGACTCCGTCTTTCGATCTGCCCAAGTCGTCGTGGGCAATCTCGAATGCCCGGCCACGAAGATCGAAGCCCCCGTATTCAAGCAATTTATCTTCCGCGCAGAGCCGGAATGGCTCGACGCCCTCAAGCAGCATGGCATCACCCACCTGAACCTCGCCAACAACCACTCGATAGACCAGGGCCGCGAGGGTCTCCTCGACACTTATCGTAACATCCTCGCTGCCGGCATGACACCCCTCGGCGCTGGCGAGAACATGCAACAGGCCGCCGAGCCCGTGCTCCTGGCCTCAGAGCCCCGCAACGTCTGGCTGGTACCCTCGCTGCGACTCGCCCTCGAAAACTACGCCTACCTGCCCGACAAACCCTGCGTCAGCCAAGAGCCGATGGACTCGCTACTCTCACGTGTTTTCCGACTCCGACAGGCCGACTCCACAGCCGTCATCATCGTCTCGCTCCACTGGGGCGGTGAACACACGCTGGAGCCCGTACCCCTGCAGCGCCACGATGCCCACATGCTGATACATGCCGGCGCTGACGTGCTCATCTGCCACCACACCCACACCCTGCAGACCATCGAGGACTACCACGGCCACAAGATCTACTACAGCATCGGCAACTTCATCTTCGACCCCACGAAACCCCTTAACAGCAAGGCCTGCATCGTGCGTCTCCGCATCACCAAAGAAAAGGATGGCCTCCAAACAGAAACCATCCCCATCAACATTCAGCACTGTGTGCCTATCCGTGATTAACCATTCGCACAGAAAAGCTTAACCGGAAATTCAGAAAGGCTTACCTGAAAATTCAGAAAGGCATTAACCGGTTTTAAAGAAACCGTTAACCTTACAAAACTCTTAACGGAAAAAGATAAAACTCTGAACTGATAAAGTTAGTTCTCTGAATGGCAAATGTTTTTTCAGCCCGAGAAAATGTATTTTCAGGTCGAGAAAATATATTTTCAGGGCGGGAAATTCTATTTCAGCGCGCGAAAAAATAAATTTGGAGGAACATTCGAAACATTCAGGCTAAGATTTTTTTAATTCTCAGGTAAGATTCGATTGATTCACAGGCCTGATTCGATTAATTCGCAGGCCTTATTCGATTGATTCACAAGCCTGATTCAATTGATTCACAAGCCTGACTCGCCACGGAACCACTTAAGGTTTTCGGATCTGGCAGTTCACTAAAATTGCTCAGATGCCATAGATTTTTCAAAAATATAGTCCAGAAACAAAGTGTTAGAAAGCAATGTCAACATGAAAATAATCTCCCAAATGTTTCGTAATATCGAAACAAATTTGTAACTTTGCACACAAAACTAAATGAGTATGCAAAGAACAACCCAAAGGTCATGTATATGGAGGAGGCTCTTATATTCATCGAGAGTCTTCCGAAGTCAGCAGGTGACAAATTGCTCGGGATTATTCACCGCATAGAGGGTGGCGAAGTTAATTCCGTCATTTTCTCCAAGCTGGAAGGTACGGAGATCTGGGAGTTCAGGACACTGTATAATAAAGCTAAGTACAGGCTTTTCGCTTTCTGGGACACGCAGACTGACACGCTTGTAATCGCCACGCACGGCATCATCAAGAAAACGCAGAAGACACCAAAGAAAGAGATTGCCAAGGCAGAGAGAATAAGACAAGAGTATTTCAAAGCTAAGAAGTAATAGATATGGAACAGGTAGGAAAATTCAAGTTGTATAGTTCAGAAGAGGTGTTAGATAAGCACTTCGGTAAGGTGGGCACTCCCCGCCGTGACGAGTTCGAGAGAAGTGTGGCAGCACCAGTCCACGCCTACGAGCTTGGCGAGGCAATCAAGAAGGCACGTTTGCAACAGAACCTTACTCAAGAGGAATTAGGTAAGCGTGTGGGCGTTCAGCGGGCACAGATTTCCAGACTGGAGAAGGGCTACAGCATCAGCATACCTACCATGAGCCGTGTCTTTCAGGCTCTTGGTGTAGCTACGGCCACACTTGACCTTGGAACAATCGGAAAGGTTGCTCTCTGGTAAAGTATTTGACCTTATCTTCCAAGAGAACCAACAAGTTACGAGGATATAAAAAATAAAAGTGAGAAATCCGAAGCGGTTTCTCACTCAGTACCCCGACCGAGAATCGAACTCGGAACTAAGCTTTAGGAGAGCCTTGTTATATCCATTTAACTATCAGGGCATGTCATAAAGACGGTGCAAAGGTACAAAAAAGAAGTGAATAGTGAATAGTGAATAGTGAAAAATTTTATTCAGGGATGAGAAAAATGATAGAAAATATGATGAAAAAAGTATTTTTGATGCTCGCAGCAGGTCTGTTGCTGACGACAAGTTGCAACCAGAAGGTAAAGGTCACTGACAGCAAACAGAAGATAAAGGTCTTTGACTCAGAGACGAACAAGGAAATAGACATGGCGGCTGCGACAGGCATCAACAGCAAGTT
>JAEEGH010001554.1_pt1 | contig 65576 bp, 64 predicted proteins | sample 9134181 | NCBI WGS metagenome assembly JAEEGH01 (sample SAMN16246544, study PRJNA631951) | gut metagenome | biome: gut microbiome; feature: rumen; material: DP-attached | host: Bos | place: Iran: Karaj | collected 2018-10
TAATCCATGCCATTATCAATATTTCCCTGAGCAGATTGTTCCAACTCCCTGTAAGCAGTCTTGTTTTTGACTCCAGTTAGTTCATCGCGTCTTGCCAGCTCTCTTTCTGTTTTCAGCTCTATTAGCTGCTGTTTCTCCCTCTTAACCTCATCATCAATGTCCTCAACACCTATGATAAAATGCCTGTTGTCACCGGCCTTTCGGACAACCATCCTTGTGTATTTGGGCCTGTCGTCGCTCATTACACGCTAATCAAGTCTGTAGTCCTTGTGTATCTCAAGTGCTGAGATCATATTGTCCTTATCTAAAAAATCTCTCACTTGTTCACAATCCTGTCTGCAAACAACAAGAGGTATATTTTCATAGGATTCTTTAAAGAAATCCTCTCCTGATTTACTAATTTCTAATTCTCCGTAGATATTATTTGCCACATAGCTTACGTATGAAGAATTAACTATATCCACATAGTAAATAACGTCATAATTAGAAGCAAGACTCTCAGCAATCTGTCCAAAAGTTATTGTTTTCTTCTGATTTTCTTTCTGTTCTATTTCGGCCTTTAGTTCATCTTGTATATCTTTTTCATAGAAAATCAGATATTGTTTATTTTTCTCAAGCATGGCAGTAAACAAGAAATATCTTGGTTCTCCGTTAATTACAAGTCTGTATTTGAAAGAAAATGATCGTTTTCCTTCAAGATTCTTAAGCATAGTTTCTTTTTCGTAGAAACTCTTTGCATATTCAAGATCATCGGGATAAACGTATCCTTCCAAGTTTTTCAAAGCATCCTTAAAGAAATCTTTTCCATCTGTTGATACATTCAAAGACTTATATTTCTGACTCTTAGAAAAATAAAGATATTCGCCGGATTCCATTTCGATATAGAAAATAGCATCATAATCCTCTGCCATAGTTAAAGCAATATGATCATGTATTTCTTTCTCTTTTTTGACACTGGATAATACAAAGGAGTGAATAAGGCATATTCCTATCATAAGTCCTATGGCATAAAAAGGAAGAAAAGCGTAAAGAATCTGAAACACAAGAAATACTCCCATGACCAAACTTGTCACTGCCACAGTTTTGTATCTTACTTTTTGGTTTCCTTTGCTTTTATTAGCTACGATCAACATGTAAATGGAAATTACAGTATAGAATAATATCTGAAGCAGAAAAGAGATATTCCTTCCAGATTCTCCCACATACTCATGGGCATCATTATATGAAAACATGAAATGATAATAACGATTGAGTACAAGACATAATATTCCTATAACGACAATAGTCCATACGCCATAAAAAATGACAGAGCTTCGCAAACCTCTTTTGTCAAGATATGCGATTATATACCGTGTCCATGTAAAAATTGTAAGGAGCATGAACATGAAATAAAAGACAGTCAGAGAATATATGAAGGGGAAAAGTTCCGGAATATCTCTATGCTCGTACAATAGTCCCCATGTCATGTCTATGATAATGTAGAAGCTTGCAGTAAGTATAAAGTGATTATAACGTATAGAAACTTTATTTTTTTTATCCTGGGTTTTAGCGTAGAATCCGTATTTTTTGAGTGATTCCCAGTTTAATATCAGATTTATAATAAGTAATGATGCCGGGCCAATAGAGTATAACATACGCTTTTGTATCCCTCCGCATTGTCTTGTAAACGATCACATATCATCGTTTATACGACTATTATACAATATATTACTGAATTTGACTAAAAAAATGCATTGAAATGGAAGGTCTTCAAGTAAAAAGAGAACTGATTACCTTATTCATAGGTATCGGTTCTCTTTTTACTTTTGATTATCATTTTATTTTTATGATGTAGGTGTCAAAAGTACCTTTTGACACCTTATGACGGTCGGTTTGGCCGTGTCCCGACTTAAAAAAGTGGCTTATTTGAAGAGCTTTCTTCCAAGCCAAATGCAGATGCATGCTCCTACTACGGAAACAACAAGGCTTCCGATGAGGTTAGTTGGTGCAAATCCGATAAGTCTGAATACAAATCCACCAACAGCACCGCCGGCGATACCAAGAATGATGTTCTTAATTGTGCCGGATTTCTCATTCATTAACTTGCTGGCAATGAATCCTTCTATTGCACCAAGAATAAGACCGATAATAATTCCCATTTCATAGTCCTCCATATATATTTTTGGTATCTATGATTATAGCACATATTTGAAAGAAAAGAGGTTGTGGTATTCCTGAGGATGACAGTTGATAAATGTAGTATACTGAGTATGGTTTTGATTAATATAGCAAAGTGGGTGTAATGTATGAAAATAGTAAATGTAGTAGCAGCTATTATCTGCGATGATTATAAGAATAAGACAAAGATATTTGCGACCCAGCGTGGGTATGGCGAATTTAAGGATGGATGGGAATTCCCCGGAGGAAAGATAGAAGAGGGGGAATCGCCACAGCAGGCCCTTGTCAGAGAGATTAAAGAAGAACTTGGAGCTGTCATAGAAGTGCATGATCTTATAGATGTTATTGATCATGACTATGATACATTTCATCTTCATATGCATTGTTTCTGGGCTACAGTAGCTGAAGGGGAGCTGGAGCTTTTCGAGCATGAGGCTGCAAAGTGGCTTGGATATAGTGATCTTAGAAGTGTTGACTGGCTTCCTGCTGATCTTGCACTGATTCCCAAGATTGAAGAGGGAATGAACGATAAGTAAAACCCATAGAGGGCCTGGAAGATAGAAAACAAAGAGTTATCATGAAGATAATACCTGTTTTTGTGATGATTTGCGGCAATATATCAAAATGACATGATATATTGCCGCAAAAAAGTTTGATATATTACCGTGGAAAACGATATATTGCGGCAATATGCCCTCCAAAACTTGATATATTGCCGCAATATATTTATAATAGTAGTAGAATGTATCGTAAATACGTCTATAGATTTTGGAGAATATATGAAAACAAGCAAAGAAATCGCAATAGAATGGGGAATATCAGAACGTACAGTTTCATATTTGTGCAATAGAGGCAAGATCCCTGGTGCGTATAAAGAAGGTAGAATCTGGCAGATTCCAGATGATGTTGTGAAGCCGGAAGATAGCAGAGTTAAAACAGGCGAGTACAAGAAAATTACCAGCAGATCAATTCCTGTTTCAAATACTGATGATTCCAATGAGTATAATCCTACTATGTCCAGAAAGCCTCTTCCCATCGGAATTTCTGACTATGTTCGTGCTCAATCCGAATACTATTACGTTGATAAAACTTTGCTTATCAAGGATTTTCTCGACAAAAAGCCCTTGGTTTCACTGTTCACCAGACCTAGAAGATTTGGAAAAACTCTCAACATGGATATGCTCAGGGTTTTCTTTGAAATGTCAGAAGAAGACACCAGCATATATTTCAAAGATAAGAGAATATGGGCCTGTGGAGAAGAATATACGAGACATCAGGGTAAATACCCTGTAATATTCTTATCTTTCAAGGATGTTAAGTTTGACTCTTGGGAAGCTACTTTATCAAAGTTGTCAGCACTCCTTCAGACTGAATATGGCAGACACGCGAAGCTGGCTGATAGCCCTAAATTGGCCGATTATGAAAAGGCTTATTACAACAAGATAGTAAATGGCTCTGCAAACGAGGTAGAATTATCCGCAGCTTTGGAGAATCTTTCCAGAATGTTATATAAGCACTACGAAACGAATGCCATAATAATCGTAGATGAGTATGATACGCCAATTCAGGAAGGCTATTCCAAAAACTTCTATGACGAAATAATAGGCTTTATGCGTAATCTGTTTTCCGGAGGATTCAAAGATAACAAGTATCTTGCATATGGCTTCCTTACAGGAATTCTTCGTATAGCTCAGGAGAGCATTTTCAGTGGACTTAATAATCTTTCAGTCAATACCGTACTAGACGATGATTTCGAAAGCTTCTTTGGATTTACCTACCCAGAAGTACATCAGATGCTGGAATACTATGGATGTACTCATAAAGAAATAGAATTGCAGCAATGGTACGATGGATATATTTTTGGTAATCAGGAAATCTATAACCCATGGTCTGTTATCAATTATATATCAAAAGACTGTAACCCACAGGCATACTGGGATAATGCCGGCAGAAACGAAATCATAGAAGATGTTATGAAGGTATCTTCTGATGATGTTTATGAAAGACTACTTGCTTTAATGCAGGGTGAAAGAGTGGTGGCAAGGATCAACCAGACTACTGTTTACAGATCCCTGTCTGATGACCCTGCAAATATATACAGTATACTTTTGGTTGCAGGTTATTTAAAACCAGTAAAAAAACAGCTACAGGCAGATGGAAGTTATATGTGTGAAATAGCAATTCCAAATAACGAAATCTTTGCAGTCTATAAGAGCGAGATTTTGTCATACTATACAACAATTGGAGTTATCAAAGATGCTACTTCCAATATTATCGCAGAGAGTCTTTATTCAAATGATAAAGACAGACTCCAGAAGGCAGTTGGCGAATACATGACCAAATCTATAAGCTTCTACGATGCCGGAGCAGAAGGATTTTATCATGGACTTGTTCTTGGCCTGATTGCTCTAATGGATAACCAGTACAAGATCAAATCAAACCGTGAGTCTGGAGATGGTAGATATGATGTCAGTCTTTTCCCAAAAGATAAAAATAATGCTGGGATAATTATAGAAATAAAATGGGAAAAAGATATGGAGCAAAACGCATTATCTAAACTCGCTGATAAAGCTTTGAAACAAATAGATAACAAGCACTATGATTCTGAGATGGTACAGGCTGGGATTCATGATATCATCAAGCTGGGTATGGCATTTTCTGGAAAAGAAGTAGCGATAAAAGCAAGGTGAACACTAAAAATAAAACTATTACATTGGATGAATTATCCACTGAATTATTAACTCTAAAATGCCGATAAATAAATGTAGCATTATGTTTGCACATTTTTATCGGAGTGAGCCTATGAGTCTACAGGAAAAGCACTATCAGGAAAGTAATCTTCTTGCGTTCAAATTTTCATGTATCATTCAGTTTTTTGAAATCTTATCAACTGTTCTGTACCAAGGTGGGCGTGTTGGATTTGTTAACACGGCGATAATGCTTGTAATGCAGGGAATCATTTTTGTTGCTAGTGTAGCCTCCTTTATAATGTTTAAAGGGAAGACGCGTGGCAAATATCTGATGCTTGGATGTCTGGCGGCCGGATATCTTGTAGTAATGCTTGGATCCGTTCACATTACTTATATATGGGCATTTGGACCGGCTCTTGTGATTTTATCTTTGTTATATGCTGATCTGGCACTTACCCTTGTTACATCCATATTTACGATAGCTATAAATTTCCTGTATATTCCTTTGTTTTCTACATATTCTACTGAGTATGCAGACAGAATCTATGCTGTACTGACAGATGCTGTTTTCATGATCCTGTTGTCACTCATGGGTATTTTCTATTCAAGGCTTAATAAGAAACAGAACAAGGAATCCTTAGATGAGATAGAAGAAGCTTCAAAACAGCAGCAAAAAGATGCAGAGGTCATCAAAAATATAGGCATCAAGATTGGAGAAAAACTTGAAGATGCCAATGATGCCATGGAATCACTTTCTGATAAAGTTACGTCCAGCGCATCAGCTTCTGAGGAAATCTCTACAGCGATAACCCATACTGCAGAAGCAATACAGACTCAGACAGAGATGAACTCCCATATCACTAAATCTCTCGAAGATATAGCTCATCAGTCAAGGGCTATGCGCAGAAATGCCGATGAAGTTAAAGAAGATATAAACGAAGGTAACAGCCTTGTTAAGACCCTTAATAATAAGTCAAAAGAATCTTCTGTTATCAATGCTGAGACAGCAGAGATGACTTCTAATCTGCAGCAGTCAGCCGGTATGGTAAAAGAGATTGTAAGTACGATCCTCAGCATTTCAGGTCAGATCAACCTTCTTGCATTAAATGCTTCTATCGAAGCTGCAAGAGCCGGAGAAGCCGGAAAAGGCTTTGCTGTTGTTGCTGATGAGATCAGAGCTCTTTCTGAGAATACTAAGGCTTCGGCAGAGCAGATAGCTGCTACTATTGACGACCTCCTCCAAAAGGTTAATACAGCATCTGCCAATATGCAAAAGAGTGTTGACTCTGCTAATGAGCAGAGCGAGCTCATTACTGAAACAGGTGAGAAGTTCGAAGTCATCCTCAACAAGGTTACAGATCTTACCTCAAGAGCCGGCAAGATTTCAGACAATGTCGATGCCTGCGTAGATGCCAATACTAAGGTTATGGATGCTATAAGTAACCTTTCTGCTACTTCAGAAGAGGTTGCTGCATCAGCTCAGTCCAGTATTGAGATAAGTCAGGATTGTAAAAATGATATGTCTACTACCAAGGGTCTTTTGGATGATATCCTGAAGATAAGCAGAAGTGGTAGAAAATAATAAGGAAAATATGAACTTCTAATAGAAATAGATTGGCCGAAAATTGTAGACTATGTAGATAAAAAAGCTTGTGATAATTGTTTTATTTTGACCACTAATATAACGGCACAAATGCACTAAACGTGTGTTTGTGCTGTTTTTTTGCAACATTTATGGAATGTTTTTTCCTTGATGGACATTTGTTGGACATGGGTGTTTATACTACAGTTTGTAAAGTGATTGAAAACAAATTCAAATGATACTTAATACAAATGAAAGGGAGATAATTATGAAAAGAAATACTGTAGTAAACACAATGATTTTTGCTCTTACAACAATGATGTCTGTAGTAACTGTTGCTGGATGTGGAAATAGTGTAGCTGATAAGGCCAATAGCCCTGAAGAAAGTTCTGAAGGATTTGTTATAGATGAAAGCCTTGCATCAACACCTAAGACAGATACTGTTGCAACAGGTGATGAGATTGCTGAGCCGCCATATTTTACAAAAGGTGTATATGCTAACTATGCAAGAGAAGCAGAGAATCCATCAAAGACATATTTTTATGTATTTAACACAGAGGATTACGGCTATACAGCAGATGGAGAAAATGACGATATAGGTCTTCCGTTCGATATAACCCAGGAAGAGGGCAAGGTTCTTTTTTCATTCGGTGGTCAGGATGGTGCTGAAGATACTCTGATCATTACTGGTGAAGAGGACGGTTTTGTATATGGATATTTTGAGGATATTCCGGAGCGCGAGCTTGTGTTTGAACTTGTAGACGGCGCAGAAGCTGATGGTTTCAGTGCTGTGAATTATCTTAATGCAGCAAGCGGTGAAGATCTTGTTTACAACGATGCAAACGGATGGAGCGTAAAATATGATCCTTCCTGCATTGAAGTAAGCGGCGGAGGCCCTGCAACATTTTTCGTATATACAGGCGAATGTGCAGGAACCAGCATGATAACTGTTACATACGATGTTGATATGGATGCAGAAGCTAAGGCTCAGGACCTTGCAAAAGCTTATGGCGAAGATGCAACTGTAACTGATTGTATTTTCCCAGGAACAGAGGATGTTGAAGGATTCTATGTTAATGCAAATCCTGAACAGATGGGCCCTGGCCTCTATGAGTCTTCATTCATAAGAGAATATATGGGCGGATATCTTATATTCGAGTTCACAACTCATGTATGCGGTGATGATGCGATTGACATTCCTGTAAGTGATGCCCTTGCATCAATCATTGATAGCCTCTCATTTGAATAAAATCAATGGAATTCTGCAATCATAAAGAGCCAATCTTAAGGAGATCTCTTGGAATCTTCTAAAAACAGATGTTATCTATTAGTATAAAAAGACGCATCAAAAGGCGCCTTTAGGTACATACTGATAGTAAAGATATAATGCACCAGGTATAGGTGGGATGGCTATGCCTGGTGTTTCTATGATAAAATTTTAATATGGGAATCGATATGAGTAATCCAAATGTTCAGACAATAATCGCGCTCAATATGGCGCTCATATTGCAGCTTGTAGGTGTTGTGACGGCTGTTCTTATCGATCCTTACGTCAAAAAAGAAAACAGACGTAGGGCTTATCTTATTGCGCTTATTGTTGCTTATCTGATCATAGAGCCGCAGATAAGCGAGCCATATGGTCGCGAACTTTTTGGAACCCATGTAGCGTTGGGGTTTACTATAACATCCTGTATCAGTTACATAGTAAGAGTGTTCGTTCTATATCTGTTTATCAGGCTTTCCGGCAACGACTGGGGGCTTAAATATCTTTTTAGTATAGTTCTAATAAATACAATTATCTGTCTGACTCCTTTATTTGCTCCTTGGGTATTTAAGTTTACGGAGACTGGTCGCTGGATTAGAGGACCGCTTGGTCTGGCTCCGTTTGTAACAAGTTTTATCCTGATATTGTGGCTTGTCATAGGAGCTTTTATCAAATATAGAGGCCTTAGGCGAGCAGAAAGCCTTGTGCCTGCTATAATCGCGATCATTGTCGCAATAGCTGTTTTCATGGACCTGTCACTTACATATAATCCTCCGGTGTCTTTCCTTACTGTGGCGATAACTGAGAGCACGGTATTTTTCTACATCTGGATGCATCTTCAGTTTGTTAGGGAACATGAGGATGCCGTTAAGGCAGAGCAGAGGATCAAGATCATGATATCGCAGATCCAGCCTCACTTTTTGTTCAACGCCCTCTCTACCATTCAGGCGCTGACTGAGACTGACCCTGAGAGAGCTTCTAAAGTAATAGAAGAGTTCGCTGTATATCTGAGGCAGAACATCAATTCTCTCAATCAGGATTCCCTTATCCCTGTGAAAAAAGAAATTGAGCACACCAGGGCTTATTCTGACATAGAGCAGGTTAGATTCCCGTCTATACGTATTGAATATGATATAGCTGATGAGAACTTTCTCATTCCGCCGCTTACTATTCAGCCAATGGTTGAAAATGCAATCCGTCATGGTGTAAGAGGAAAGAAACACGGCTGGGTTTCAGTAAGTACCTATCTGGATGGAGAAACACATGTTATCGTAATCTGCGATAACGGAAAAGGCTTTGATGTAGATAAGATGATGGAAGCTACTGAAAAAGGTGATCATATAGGTGTTCGAAACGTAAGAGACAGGATCGAGAGTATGACTGGTGGAACCTTCTCTTTGGAAAGCGTAGTAGGAGAGGGGACGACTATTACTATTAGAATACCTGTCAGAACGGATGAGGTTGAATTCGAATAAAAAATGAATTTAAATTATAGAAATACGCATTCACTGTGTATTTTGTGAGTTGATGAATTGGTGGATAATAAAGCCTTAGTTACATGATTATTGAATCTATGATTTACGGATATAAATGGGTGATAATTGATGAATGCTATATGTGTTGACGATGAGGCGCTGATCCTTGCAAGGACAGTTAATCTGGTAAAGAAAACTAAATTATTTGATAGTGTTGAATCCTTCTTGGACCCATATGATGCTATAGATTATCTGGATTCGGCTTCTGTAACGCTTGCACTCCTTGATATAGATATGCCTCAAATGGGTGGACTGGAGCTTGCTCAAAAACTTAAGGAGAAGAATCCGGATATCAAAGTGATCTTTTTGACAGGATATTCTGAATATGCAGTTGATGCTTACGCTCTGCATGCTACAGGATATCTTCTTAAGCCTGTAAGCTATGAAAAGCTTGTGTCTGAGCTTGAATATGCTTTGCAGACAGTAGGAACTTCTACAGAATCAGGCACTAAATCTAAAGATGTGCCAAGAGTTAAAGTAGAAACTTTCGGATATTTCAATATCCTTGTGGATGGCAAGCTCGTAGCCTTTAAGCGCAATAAGGCCAAAGAACTGATCGCATGTCTCGTTGACCGCCGCGGACAGTTTGTCTCCAGAAAAGATATTTTTTATATATTGTGGGAAGATGATGACTACGACAGAGCAAAGCAGAAGTATCTTGACACTATAATACGAAGCCTTAAAGATACGCTTGAAGAGTACGGTATCTCGGATATTTTTGAGATCGAAAGCGGGCAGATGCGAATAGTAGCAGACAAGATCGACTGCGACCTCTTTAAATTCCTTAATAAGGATAAAGCTGCTATGAACAGCTTTACGGGAGAGTACATGAGCTCATATACCTGGGCCAGCGAAACAGAAGGGTATCTAACAGAGATGATGGAGATTTGATCTTCATCATCTTTTTCTATCCCTGCCAAATATAAAACAAAATATTTTTATAGGCCTGAAAAAATATGAACTTTAAGAGCCTTTGTAATGCCAGAATAAGTTTGACTTCATAAACCCTTATAATGCTTAGATAGATATAAAGATAGTAGGAATAGACCTATTGTTTCTGTTATGTGATATATCATGGATGTCCATACGATGCCTATTTCGCGACCCATGAGATATACGGTCTGCATCTGTATCGATGCAAAAGAAATAAGGAATACTAAAAGTATTGCCATAGAGGATAGTTTTAAAAAACGATCATTTAAAAAGATTCCCGTCATAACAACGCCAAGTAGTATGGCGGAGAGAATTTCAATATACTTAAATCCGTGGGTCATGTTGTAAAGCATTACGAATGTCCCGTCTGTCATGCCTTCTCCAAGAGAAAGAGCATCCATCAATATTCCAATGAATCTTCTGTACATGATCGAAGTGAAAACGTAGATGAGTTCGGCCCCTACAAAAATAACAGCCCAAAGCTGAAAGAGTCTGTTTATCGAGGATATAGATAGGGAAGCAAGCTTATCTCCTAAATATTCTTTCTGAAGATTCTCCATGTCTTTTCTGTCATCTTTTTCAACCAGGCTTAAATAGTGATTAAGTTTCTTATATGCGTGAAAGAATATCAGTGTGATTATGACTATCTGTAAGGCTGAAACAGCCAACTGAGAACGCCACAACACAATATCCAGCATATCAGGACTTAACGAATTGTTTCTTTTTACAACAAAACGTATAACGCCTTCACAGAGTGCTGCAATTATTTTGGTGATTGCAGTCAACAGTATGGCATTGGATAATATGTGTTTTTTGATGTTTATATACATGGATGCTCCCTTGAATAGTTTTTAATTAATCTTACCATATTTGAATTTTATACTGAAGTTGCCAGGGAGTAGTGCCAGGGTTGTCCATTTTCATAAATGATGCTAATAAATGATCTTTCGGGAGTCCGATTTTTCGGGCTCCCTTTTTTGTACATTGGCAACCTTGATGTAAAAATTTTTCACTCAGTTTGCCATCGGGAATCGTTGCTCTCAAAAATGATGGATCTGTGTGGTGGTGGGGCGAAATCAGGACTTCATGAGCCAGTAGAACTCGTGTATTCCGACAGATTTCTGAGGATACAGTTTAAAGAAAAGAAGGACTGAATATTTATTTGCTTTTTTCGAGTAAAACAGTATTTTGTTATATGTGCAGAAAAAGCATATCATCGGTTATATCGGAACATAATTATTGGAAAAAATATACCGGTCTTACCATTATGATTACAATGGTAAGACCTCTTTGTTTTATGGTGAAATATGTTTTGCCCGGTATTCCTTTGGAGTCATATGATACTGTTTTTCGAATAGAGAGTAAAAATGTGTCCGGTTGGAGAATTGCAGGTTCTGTGCAATTGAAGAGATGGATTCCTTTGTGTTTACAAGATCCATTGCTGCTTTTCGCAAGCAGAAGGTCATTCCATAGTCGTAAAGGCACATACCTGTAAATTTATTCACTATTCTATTAAGGTAATCTCCGCTGTAATTAAGTACTTTCTCAAGCTCTGAGCGGGTTACTCGTCCATTTCTTTCCGTCATAAGGTGTTCGACACGGCTAAACAGGAGCTGATCATTTCCCATACCCATTTCTACTTCGGTGCAGTGGTAATTGTCTGTGCTTGAAATAAAGTAAAGCAGTTCAGATAACAGGCTTCTCATCTTATATGAAGATCCAAAGTGAGGAAACATCATTGTGTTCAGCATTTCGGTTGAAAGATTCTTTAACTGCTCAAAGCCGGTAGCCTTTGCGAAAGCGGGTATCATATCCAGATATGCTTTCCGATCAGGATTATCGAGATCTGAAATGATAAAACTGTATAGGTTGCTCTTCATAAAATCCTTTTCAGAATGAAAAGAAGAGTGTTCTGCAACCGTAAACAGTTCACCAATCATACTGGTTGACAGTCCTACGAACAGGATGCTTGACTCTGTATCAAAATTTTCTGCATGTCGTATGCCTCTATTTATGAGACAGCATGTGCCGGCAGGGTATTTGTAGTCTATATCTTCTATGCGCTGCGTCACAGTTCCACTCAGAACTATCATGATTTCGTAATAATCGTGGAAATGAAGGGGATGATCATGAAATGCTTTGTCATGGCCTTGAAAAGAATCCCTGGCGTAAAAGGATTCATCTTCTGAAAATGTTATAGCGTTCATATAATCATCTTCTTCGGTACCGCTACAGAATTCATATGTGATCTGGTAGGGCAGCTTTAACTGATAATAGTTTGAATCGCTGCCAGTATTTATGCTGAATGACGCGTTTGGTTTTGCACTTGTTATATAGTCTTTGGATACTTCTCTTAACATAATTGTCTCCTAATCATTCCCATATATGTTACAAATTTTACCACCAAAGTCGTTTCGTGTCATTGTTTGTCCTTTTGACGAACGATAAAATCAAAACATATCAAAGAGCTTGAAACGCTGATATTACTGAATTTAGAAGGAGTTTGACCATGGGGAGAGGAGAATATCTGATTAAGAATCTGAAACGGCATTGGATGTTATTGCTGATGCTTTTACCGGCGCTCATATATGTCATAGTTTTCAGCTACATCCCAATGACTGGCATAGTTATGGCGTTTAAGAAGTATCAATATAATGGGGGCATATACTTTTCACCATGGAATGGGCTGAGTAATTTCAAGGCACTCTTTATATCAGGAAAACTTCTGCAGGTAACAAGGAACACGCTTTTGTACAATGTAGCATTCATCTTTTTTGGAGTTGTATTTGAAATGGGAAGCGCCATCCTTCTGAATGAGATCATCAACAAACTGTTTAAGAAGACGGTGCAGTCCCTTATGTTTCTTCCATACTTCATCAGCTGGGTTGTGGCAGGAGCAATAATCTATAACGTCTTTAACTACGAGCGCGGCGTATTCAACAATATCGTAACATCTTTTGGAGGAACGCCCTTTGACCTTTATAACACGCCAGGGGCATGGCCCTTTGTCCTGATATTCCTTAAACTGTGGAAACAGACAGGATATGGCTCAGTAGTATATCTCGCAGCAATCACAGGAATGGATCAGGAAATGTTTGAAGCTGCATCAATCGATGGTGCTTCTGCATGGCAGAAGATCAAATACCTTACAATTCCTTCCCTCCGTCCTACGATGATGATCCTGGTACTCCTTGGTATCGGAAACATCTTCCGCGGTGATTTCGGGTTGTTCTACCAGACCGTAAAGAGCAGTGCACTCCTTCAGCCGATGACTGACGTTATCGACACCTATGTCTTCCGGTTGCTCATAGACAATGGAAATGTAGGAGTGTCTGCAGCGGCTGGGCTGTACCAGTCAGTTCTTTGCTTTATCACGATTATGGTATGCAATAAGCTGGTGAAAAAAGCCAATCCGGATTACGCACTTTATTAAGGGAGGTAATAAATGTCTGCTGAAGCTATCAGCCTTACCGAAGGCACAATAATTGAAGAACAAAAACTGTCTGGTAAGACAGTGATAAGAAAGAAGAAAATAAGCAGCGATCAGCTCTCAGTAAATATTGTGGGGGCACTTGCAGTAGGAATATTCGCACTTATATGTGTGATCCCTTTCTACCTGATAATAGTTGCGTCATTTACCAGTGAAACCTCACTGATAAGAGATGGATATCCTATTTTGCCAAGGCTTTCAGAACTTAGCCTGCAGAGCTACGCATTGTGTTTAAAGAATCCTACAGCGATTCTTAAGGCATATGGGATGACAATAAGCGTTACGGTAATAGGAACTTTTCTTTCTGTGATGCTTGCTACGATGACGGGATATGTACTTAGCAGAAAGGATTTTCCGTGGAGAAACCAGTTTTCGTTTTTCTTCTTCTTCACAACATTGTTTAATGGTGGCCTCGTGCCATGGTACCTGATGTGCACACGTTATCTTAATTTCAAGAACAGTATTGTGGGGCTTATCCTTCCGCTGATGTTCTCCGTGTGGAACATGATCATTGCAAAATCATTTATGACAGGAATTCCTGCAGAGATTTCGGAATCCGCAAAGATAGATGGTGCAAATGACATAACCATATTTGCAAAACTTATATTGCCACTAAGTAAGCCCCTTATCGCAACGCTTTCTCTTTTTGCAGCACTGGCATACTGGAACGATTGGTACAACTGCATGCTGTTTGTGACAAATGAGGATATGTTTACATTGCAGTATTACCTTCAGAGAATACTTGGAAGCGCAGAAGCGATGAGGATTGTTGCTGAAAAATCAGGTATTGCGCTTCCTTCAATTCCACTTGAGGGAATGAAAATGGCAATGACCATAATTGCGACAGGACCAATAGTACTTCTTTATCCGTTTGTGCAGAGATATTTTGTCAAAGGACTTACCATCGGAGCTGTTAAAGGCTGATATTACGAAACTGAGTGTAACCCTTAGGGGAGAGTAATAGAGAATAAAAGGAGGATATTCTAATGAAAAAGAAGGTATTATCAATTATGCTGAGTATGGCAATGACAGCTACCATCCTTGCAGGATGTGGCTCAGCAGCAGGCAATGCGCAGTCCGGAGCAAACACAGGGGATACAGTCATTGCTGATGAAGCAACAGCAACAGCAGGGGCTGTGTCACTTGAAGGGCTCCCTGCGGCTATAGGAGAAGGTATCGTAAAAGCTACACCAGAAATGTATAAAGATGTGGATCTGTCTAAGCATAAGACTGTAAACATCACACTCATAGGAGATACTCCTACAGCTTGGAGTGATGTCCTTGCTAAAACAAATGAGTATCTTGAGCCATTTAATACTGATGTTGAGGTGAGTTTTTTAAGCTGGTCCGATTATCAGCAGATGTATTCACTTACACTTACAGGCGGGCAGGTTGACCTTATCTTTACTGCACCATGGTGCTTTATGTATACGGAAGCTGCAAAGGGATCTTTCTATGTTCTTGATAATGCCTTTGTAGCAAAGAACATGCCACTTACAAATAAATATCAGGCACCGGAAAGCTGGGATGAAACTACTATTTCAGGTCAGATGATAGCTGTTCCGTCAAACCAGGCTTCTCCAATGGGAAAGCTTGTTGCTATAAGACAGGATCTTGCAGATAAATATGGAATCAGTTCTCTTAATAACTGGAACGACTATATGAATTTTGCAAAGACCATCGCTGAAAAAGAGACACCTGAAAGCGGTATCTATGCTCTTGCAGCTGCCGGTGACAATAACGAGCTTTGGGATGTTTACAGACAGCAGGAGGATACATTCCTTGCTCTGGACAGTGATTACTTTGATCTTATCTACAATTATAAAAAAGGTGAATTACCTGATGCTTCAGATATAAAGCTTGTTTATGAGACAGATCTTTTCAAAGAATATGCAAAAGATATGAAAGAACTTGCAGATGCTGGGGCATGGAGCAGAAGTGCACTTACAAATACGGTTACAGATGATGATGCATTCGGAAATCTTCAGGGCGCGTCAATCGCATGGAATACATCAGTATTTACCTACATCGAGCAGGCAGAGCAGACAGATGGCGTTGTAGGAGCAGCATATGATCTTACAAAGAACAACCTTGTGGGCTGTGAGAATTATTCAAATAATGACATGGCAATAGCTGCAGGAAGTGCTGACCCTGCAAGAGCTGCTATGGTACTTGATATTTTAAAGTGCGATACATATATAAATCATCTCTGGATACTTGGTGTTGAAGGCGAGCACTATACTGTAAATGACGCCGGAGAGTATACAGAAACAGATAAGGCAGGCGACTTTGCAGCATATGCAATATCTGCATCATGGGCTATCAAAAATGGAGACCTTAAAGAAGCTGGCGGAGACCCAAGAGCAACAGAAGTAACTGACAGCTGGGAAGAGAGAGTAGTAAGTAATCCTACAGTAACATTTGTTTTTGACGATTCAAATGTGGCAGATTATAAAGCTGCGGTAGGCACAGTACTTAAGGATTACGTTCCAATGCTTGAGCTTGGGCTTGTAGATGACGTTGATGCCACAATAGAAAAGATGATCAAGGAATGCTATGACTCCGGACTGCAGAATGTTCTTGATGAATTTGATGCTCAGTACGAGGCATGGAAAGCAACAAGATAAGATAAAAATGGGAAAAGCCGCTGTTAGATGCGGCTTTTCCAAATATAAAACATAAGGGATTATGCGTGATGAAAACTAAGTTTGCATATGGAGCAGACCTTGGCTGGATGACACAGCTTGAGGACAGGGGCTTTAAATGGATAAATGAAAAAGGAAAGACGGTATCATGCCTTGAAGCGGTCAAAGAGAAAGGGGCAGATTCAGTGAGATTCAGGATATTTGTAAACCCTCCTGAGAAAAGCTTTGTAGAAGAAAAAGACGGTACAATGGTAATGCTGGGGTACTGCGATGCCAAAAGAGTAGTGGAGGCAGCAAAGAGGGCAAAGCAGGCAGGTATGCGGATAATGCTGGACTTTCATTATTCTGATGAATTTGCGGATCCAAAGAAACAGTACATTCCTAAAGAATGGGAAGGTCTGTCTCATGAAGATCTTTGCCAAAAGGTAAGTGAGCATACAGAATATGTTCTTGGGATCATGAAAGAGCAGGATATATACCCTGAGTGGGTTCAGGTGGGCAATGAAATAAACCCCGGAATGATGCACCCCATGGGAGATTTAGAAAATCACCCGTTCCAGCTTGTTGAGTATATAAACAGCGGCTACCTCGCTGTAAAGAATGTATTCCCAGACTGCAAGGTTGTTCTTCATCTGGCAAGCGGTCAACATCCAAACTGGGTAATGCCGTTTTTGGAGAACTTCTTTGAAAATGGTGGGATGACTGATGTTCTTGGCTTTTCCGATTATCCTTACTGGTGCGATCTCATAAACAAAGAAACTCCGGAAGAAAATGTTGATTCAAGCATAGACAATTGGACAAGGTGCTTGGATATGTACAGAAACAGATTCCATAAGCCTGTCATGATTGCTGAGATAGGTGGTCCTGAATACGAAGAGAAAGAAACAAGGCAGCTTATCGGGGACACAATAAGAATGCTAAAGCGTGTGCCTGAGGGTGAGGGGCTTGGGATATTCTACTGGGAACCGGAAGTATGTTCAGAAGTCCTTCCTGATGCGTATCCGCTTGGAGCATCAAGACTCGCTAAGAATTATACCCTTCAATTGACGGAAGCCTTGTCTGCATATAAAGATGCATAAAAATGATTTGGAATTATGTATGGCAGATAGAGGTTAGACGATAATATTCGAATTAAATCTGTCTTGGCGGCTCGGAGAGTAATCATCGAGCCTTTATTACATGCTTCCATGAACAATTATCAAACGCCAAGTAGATCCTGTAAATCGGAAGTGCTCAAGATAGTTACAAGAGGCGGATTATAAGAGATAATGTTCTCATCTTCCATTTTTTTTAACTCTCTATGTAGTGATGGACGTGAAACATTCATGATCATTGCCCAATTTGAAACGGATCCTGGAATCTTAATGACATCCCTGCCTGTCTGCCTGGCTTGCATTAACAGCCAGAATGCAGCTTTCTGCGCTATTCCGCTGTAGGATAACAATTCAAGCCTCTGTTGCAGCATGTAGGTGGCAGAAGCTATTTCTGATGTGAAATTCTCCAGGATTCGAATATCCTTCTGCATTAATACCAGAGCATCTTCTTTTCGAAAAACAATGAGCGTAACAGGCTCCAGGGAAACAACGTCACATGGATATTTATGGCTATGAGAAAAAGCTGCGGCAGGACCGATCATTTCCCCAGCGCCTCGTACAGAAACATTTATCTGGCTTCCATTTGGAAAAGACTTCTGTGCTTCGACACTTCCTTTAAGAACTATGCCTATCCGGTCAGCATCATCCATAAGATGGAAAATAGTTTCTCCTTTGTCATAGCCTTCAATGTGATGAGGAGCTTCTTCTAATATCTTCTTTATTTCTTTTGCTGAAATCCCCTTGAACAAAGTACTTGTCTCCAGTACAGAATAATCCATCACAGTTCTCCCTTCATTCAGATCATAGTTATAGTATACACGAAAAAAGTTATAAATATGTATCTGTGGATACAGATTTTTTTGGCGCGGAGGGATATACTTATCACAGAACGAAAGAAAAAATGCATACTAAAGGAAGGAGTACCGGGTTATGAGTTATACAGAATGGAAAGATAAAACAGAAGGATTCAGGACTATAGATGTAAGAGGCATTCAGGGGAATTTTTTCCAGGGATTGAAGAAACAGGCAATTGAGCTTCCGGCAGGAGAAGGACTTGAGATCATCCAGAGTTTTGACCCGATTCCGCTCTATGAGGTCATGGAGGGGCTTGGATATGAGCATTATACCAAGCAGGCTGGCGATTCAGAGTACCATGCATATTTCTACAGAACTGAAGTAAAGCAGGAAGAAAAGGATATCCCGATGAGACCTGCAGCTCTGACAAATATGCCGCTTATTGATGAAAAGCTTGGGAATATTGCAGTGAACTTCTGGGACCTGACCTGGAATGATGATAATCGCTATCTGCCGTATGAAACAAGACTTCTGCTATCCCTGACGAATGCAGTCGGGGCAGGAAGAATGCGCCAGGCTACAAGAGAGCTGGTGAAAGCATATATCCACGGATTAGATAGTGCTGCCCTTGATGATGTTTTTGAACTCCTTGCCTGGAATCAAGGTATTGGGTATTTCAGTTCCGAGATTGGACCATCCACTCTATTTGCGGCATATAAGACAATCAAAAATATGGAGAAACTGGGAAAAGGGCGCGATGAGATTAGTGGAATATTAAAAGAAAAGTTTGGCGAAAAAAATCCTGATGTAAGAGTCGGATAAGGCGGTGAGCTATGAAAGAAAAAGTAGGAGAGGTCTTTTCAATAGCGCAGGATAATAAGCCTGTTCCGGGATGCACAATATCAAAAGAGGTACATGGCGGAGAGAATTATATAGCATATTTTTCTCTTGCAAAAGCCACAGATATTAGTGCTGAGATCTATCCTTATCACAAACTTCTGATTATTGCAGAAGGCAGCGTGGAGATATATGGAACGGATGGATTCAGTAAAAAGCTGAAGAGTGGTGAGTGTATAGTAACAGATACTGACGTTCCGGTTGGAATAAGAACATCTGAAGGCGCAGTATACACAGAGATAGCATTAAGGAGGGACGATAAGATGAATGAAGCAGTAAGAGCAGGCGAGGTATTTAAACTGGCAGAACTTGTACCATATCAGGATGGTAAAATAGTAAATATGGATGTGGTCCATAATGACAAAATGAAATTTGTAGTCATGGCGTTTGATGAAGGTACCGGGCTTTCGGAACATGCAGCACCGGGAGAGGCTATTATCTTCGCATTGGATGGCGAGGGAATTATCGGATATGAGGGAAAAGAACATCCGATAAAAGCCGGTGAGAATTTCCATTTTGCGAAGGAAGGTATTCATTCCGTAAAAGCAATAAAGAAGTTCAAGATGGCGCTTCTTTTGACGTTGGAATAAGTTTTTTGAATCTGCTGTGATTGGAGAGGACAGGAGGTAAGCACATGATCAGAGTAGCATTTTTTGATACCAAGGCATATGACAAACCATCATTTGAGCAGTACGGGAGCAGAAATGATGTTGAATTCAAGTTTTTCGAGACTAAGCTGACTGAAGATACAGCGGATCTTGCCAAGGGCTGCGATGCTGTCTGTGTGTTCGTAAATGATACGGTCAGCGACAAGGTTATCGACAGACTTTATGAAAACGGAGTGAAGATGATTGCTCTCAGATGTGCAGGCTATAACAACGTGGATGTTGAGCATGCATATGGGAAGCTACATGTTGTTCATGTTCCTGCATATTCACCCTATGCCGTTGCCGAGCATGCAGCAGCACTTCTTCTTACCTCGGTTCGAAGGATCCACAAGGCATACAACAGGACAAGAGAGTTCAATTTCTCTCTCAGCGGGCTGACAGGCTTTGACCTTCACGGAAAGACGGTAGGTGTAGTTGGAACGGGAAAAATCGGGCGTATATTCATAGACATCTGCCGCGGATTTGGCATGAAGGTGATAGCTTATGACGCATATCCTGCTAAGGACAGCGGAATAGAGTATGTCACACTTGATGAGCTTTTCGAAAAGAGTGATATCATATCCCTTCACTGCCCTCTGACGGATGATACCAGGCATATGATAAATGCTGATGCCATCGAAAAGATGAAAAAGGGTGTCGTGATCCTCAATACTTCAAGAGGAGCCCTTATTGATACCGAGGCACTTCTTGAAGGAATCAAAGCCCGCAAGGTCGGTGCAGCATGCCTTGATGTATATGAGGAGGAAGCTGATATTTTCTTTGAGGACAGATCAGGTCATATCCTTAATGACGAGCTTTTATCAAGACTCATATCCATGCCAAATGTCATAGTGACATCACACCAGGCATTTCTTACGGAAGAGGCCCTGAATAACATAGCCGAGACCACAGTAAACAATATCCGTTCTTTCTTTGACAAAGAAGGAATCTGCGATAACGAACTTTGCTACCGTTGCGGAAATATAGAACACTGTAAAAAAGAGCGAAAAGAGAGATGTTTTTAAAGGAGGATGTTTATGAAGTATAAAGTAAATGAAACATGTATTGGATGCGGATTGTGCGCATCCACCTGCCCTGAAGCCTTTTCAATGGGGGATTCTGGTTTGGCAGTTGCTACTGAAAAAGAGGTTTCGACGGAATTGCTTGCAAGTGCAGAAGATGCCAAGAACGGATGCCCACTTGGCGCTATTACTGAGGAGTAAATGTGAAATGAGCTTCTGAATATTTATTCTGCTTTTGGAATAAAATAGGCTGTTTTAGACGGCCAAAAAATTACACATAATCGATTATATTTGAATATATCCGCACGATTCAATTTTATACAAAACAGAAATAAGTATGACCTCTATACCTATCAAATTGGTATAGAGGCCATTTTTGAACTAGAATTACAGTTTATTTGGATCAAAATCTTTTCCTTTTTCAGATTCATAATAATCAAGATATGGCGAGTAGGAACGCAGCAGGGTAGAAGTTGCAGTTCCGGTTATTTCTGATGTTATGAAAATATTCTTTGCCTGGGTAAAAGTATTCTTTTTGAAAGAGTTTCTCATGTCCCTGGCTCGAATGTTATTTTCATCACCAAATAGCAATGAAGAATACTTTTTTAGCATCTTTTCAATAGACCTTATCCCAAGTCGCTTCATTTGAAGGGAGAGGAATAGGGCATCATCATGGCCATAGACTGTTATCAGTTCCAGCCTTTTAGTTAGATATACGCTCAGAACTTCAGCTATATAGGGAGAAAAGTATACTTGATTTGGTTCCCTTCTTGATCTTATAACAAGGTAATTATGTTCCATATCCACATCAGATATGTTTAACTCCACGCATTCAGAGGACTTTATGCCAGCACCGATGATTAAAGCAAGGATAGCAGTATCGCGGGCTCTAAGCTTGTTTTGATACCTGATCATATTTTTGAATGGAAGATCACCATCTGAAACATATTCCAAGAGTTTAATGTTATCCTGCATATTTGAGCCTGCAGGAGGATGTGGTGACACAATAGGTCTGTTTACTTTTAAGAGAGGATTAAAAGCAATAAAATCTTCTTCAAAGTAGTAGTCAAAGAACGATGATAGTGCACAGAGCTTTCTTTTAAGAGTCTGATCAGATGATACCTTAGGTTTTCCGTTTACAGTAGCAGATCTTAAGTATTCAACATATTCTTCAATTACTTCTGGAGTTATTTTACCCATGTCAGAGATTTTCATCTTATCAATGTCATATGAAGTAGTCCCCAGATAATCAAAGAATTCCTTTAGCTCTAAAGCATATGCATAGTATGAACTAGCCTTAAAGGTTTGCTTTTTATCATTAAAGAACCTTCTGGCAAATTCTGGCATATGATCATCAATCATCCTGTTTGCTTTGTTTAATTGGAGTTGATCTTTAGATAATTTATCCATAGATAAATTATAGAACTAGACCTATATCACGAACAGTGAAGAGGTTATCGAGACCTTTTGAGGCTTTTCAAAACCCAAAAGTCTCGATAAATTCTGCATTTTACAAGTCTGTCTATATACCTGCACATCCAACTATTCGCAAAACACATGTTTAACAAATAGTTGGCCATGGGCTAAACATAGCAATATACTAGTATTTAAGCGGTTTTGCCCATGGCCAGCTATTCGTTAAACATGGAGGTTTTATTAGATTATTTGTATAGTAATCTGAAAACACAATGTATTTTATTTGATTTATTTAATGTTGATTCATTTTAAGAAATCTATGCTAAATTTAAAAATCATATTCTTTTATAACTGTCTGCTAAGCATGTAAATGTTTATGAAGTTTTATCTGAATATTAGCTGGATTTATTCAATGATTTCTCAATAATTTTATCTATGCTTGCTTATATCATAGAAATTATCATAAATTTTATCTTAGAATTTCATCATTGAATTTAATCTTAATTATTAAACATCCAGGACAAATAAATATATTATTCCTATTAGTTATTTCTCAGAAATAATTTTGCTAATCATTATTATAATATTCCTTTTTTATATTTATTAACCGAATAACTCTTTTATAATAAGATCTACTCATTTTTTATCCACTCTTCCAAAATTCATATGTTAATTATTTGTCAATCAATTCATAGGTATGTTTTCATCCATTAATATGCGATAATTAGTATATAAATCAATCTTTTTTGATCAAATTATGAGGAATTTGCCATGATAAAAACCGTAATTATCGAGGATATGAACCATCTTTATGAACTGCTTAATGAACAGGAATATCGTGAAGATTTAAAGCGAAATCGAAATCTATTTGTATATCGTGGTCAACCAGATGCGGATTTCAAGCTCACAACCAGTCTTGCAAGAAATTGTAAGGACAAGAAAAAAGAACTTGAGCCCTGTATGCTGCGCAATTTCACTAAATACGCGGTTTTGGAGGAACCTTCAATTGAAAACTCTGTATGGAGACAGATGATCTTTGGACAACACCATGGTCTTCCAACGAGGCTTTTGGACTGGTCCTTCTCTCCTCTCATCGCTCTTCACTTCTCTGTTACCGAGAGTGATCTGGATGAAATGGAACTTAGAGACAGCGCTGTATGGCGCACAGATATCCATGAATTGCATGATCTTTTACCTGAAAAATATCAAAAAATTGCTCAAAAGTATAATACGACAGTTTTTTCAGTAGATATGATCCTTGAAGCCTGCCAAAGCCTTGATATGTACGATCAGGATATGGGTAATCATGCTATGCTGATGGTTGAACCACCCTCAGTTGACGTCAGGATTGTTAATCAATACTCATTTTTCTCAGTAATCCCTAACGATATGGATGATATTGAGGGCTTTCTTGATGCTCACACAGAAAAAACGGTCCGCTATATCATCAGAAAAGATCTAAGATGGCAGATCAGGGACATGCTTGATCATCAAAACATCTCTGAAAGAATTGTTTATCCTGGCCTCGATGGACTATCCAGATGGCTTGGACGTCATTATTATGTTAAATGAAATAAATCGCAAAAAAGGCTGTGGAAATCGAAATCCACAGCCTTAAATTATTATTTACATGCTTCAACAATATTATCAATATTCCACTCTGCAGGTTCACCGTCTTTAATTTGATTCATTAGCTTGTATAGGTCTTGTAAATGTCTACCTGATCGTAAATACATCTCCAGGAGCTCCATGCATCAGCAGTTACGCAGATATAATGGCTGCCATCATTGGAAATCTGATAGCTGGCACCACAACAGCCTGATTCATTAACAAATCCTGTTTTGGCACCTACAACGCTTCCGTTGGTATCCTTGTCCTCAATTCTGCGAAGAAACCAGTTTGAAATCTGAAGGCCCTCAGGATGCTGCTCAGTAGCTGTAGTAAGATATGTTCGTGCATTAAGGATTTCATGACAGAGGCTGTTCTCTTCCGCTGCTTTAAGGATCATTGCCATATCCATTAGTGTGCAGTAATGATCCTTATCGTAAACGCCTACGCAGTTTGTAAAATGAGCTGAATCTGAAAGGCCTAGCTCTTTAAGCTTGTCATTCATAAGGTCAACAAATGCTTCCTGTGAACCTGCTATATATTCTGCAAGGCACATTGCTGCATCGGCGCCTGAAGGAAGTATCGTTCCATACAAAAGGTCTTTTATCGTAACGGTTTCGCCGACTTCAAAACCAACCTGACTGCAGCCGTGGCTAAATACATAATCACCGATTTCTCTGGTCATGGTAAAGGTGTTATCAATGTCGTCCAGATGCTCAACTGCAACAAGAAGTGTAAGTATCTTGGTCATAGACGCAGGATTGATTCGTACATTGCCTTCCTTGGAAGCAACAACCTTACCTGTATCAAGGTTTATAAGAAGACCATAGTTACTGTAAACGCCTTCGCTTGATATATATGCAGTATCTGAATCAGATTCTATGCTGTAGCCCTCAAAAAAGCTTGCAGACTCTTCTGATTTCTGTAGATATGCACACTCCGGTTCTACTTCAACGTCTTCGACAACAGTATCAATTATGGAAAGCTCTTCAGTAGAGTTATCTACTACAATCTCTTCCTGTACAGGCTCTTTTTCTCTGTGGGTGATTTTGAAGATAATAAAGATTGATGATGTGATAAGAGTGATAAATACGGCAGTTAACATGCCCAGATGAAGCGCTATCTCCCTCTGGCGCCTCTTTTTATATTCAGCAGCGCTAAGGCGCTGACCGTCTTTTTTCCTATAATTCGCCCTGGTGTTTTCCAAAACTTTTTTCCATCCCCAAATAAAAGTGTAGCGTGTATATATTATCATTTTCAGGGGGCTTACATCAATATAAAAAAGCTACAATATTTGGCGTTTTATTTTTACAGCTGTCAATCAGTGGTATAATTATTGTATGCAAAACAAAAGAAAAGACGAAAAATACTACACCGAACAGGACAAATTAAATACCATCAAAATGCGTGAAGTTCTTGATGACCTTCCCAGATTCTGCAGACAGTATTTCAGAGGCATTGAACAGAATACTTCTGCCAGAACAAGGCTCGGTTATGCCTATGATCTTCGCGTATTTTTTGAGTTCATTCATTCCAATAACCCTGCTCTGTCCAAGATTGATATTAAAGATTATTCTCTTGATGTTCTGGATAAGATTGAGCGTGAGGATCTTGAGGAATACATGGGCTATCTGACTCTTTATGAGAAGAATGATAAAGAGCTTACCAACGCTGAACAGGGCAAAAAGAGGAAAATGTCTGCACTTCGCTCCATGTACAGCTATTTCTACAAGTCAGAGCTTATCAAAAGAAATACTGCCGAGCTTATAAATATGCCCAAGCTACATGAAAATGAGATCATTAGGCTCGAGCCCAATGAGGTCGCAACACTTCTTGATCAGGTGGAGGCAGGTGACAAACTTACAAAATCACAGCTTAAATATCACGAGAAGACCAAGCTTCGTGATGTAGCTATCCTTACTCTTCTTCTCGGAACCGGAATCCGTGTATCTGAGTGTGTAGGATTAGATATAGATGATATTGATTATGAAAATGGCGGTATCAGTATCCACAGAAAGGGCGGATATAATACAACTGTTTATTTCCCTGATGAAGTGAGGGATGCTCTGCTCGCATATTATGAACAGAGAAAGCTTATTATCCCTGTTGAAGGAAATGAAATGGCCTTTTTCCTGTCTCTTCAGAACAGGCGCATTACAGTGAGAGCTGTTGAAAATCTTGTTAAAAAGTACGCCAGCCGCGTGACTACTCTCAAAAAAATAACTCCTCATAAACTGAGGAGTACTTTTGGTACAAATTTATATAGAGAATCAGGTGATATTTATCTCGTTGCAGATGTTCTGGGACACAAGGACGTAAATACCACCAGAAAACACTATGCTGCCCAAAATGAAGAGAATAGACGAAGAGCCGCTAAAATGGTAAGGCTTAGAGAAAATCCCGGTTCTGAGGGAAAATAACGAGATTTAAGCCTGCCTATAGGTCTTCCTGAATATGGATTTCTCAATTATAAAGATATCTTTGGGATCATCTACGCTGACAGCGATATAATCCCCTTTCTTACCTACCATGTATGTTTCATTATCCCAATATGGGAACAGCTTGGTGGTTCTGTTAATCTTCCTTGCATATACATTAGTCTCACCGGTTGATATACATCCAAGCGCATCAGGCATTAGCGGATAGATTTTACCATTATCCGCATCTTTTATTGTGGGTGTATAATCAACGTTCAGATTAAATTTCTTGCCGGTCTTGGTATATGCACTGTTGAACTTCTCTTCAGATATTGCAAGAACATCTCCCTGAATACCAATTATAAGGACAGTATTGTCCCGGATCTCTACGTTGTTATCGCCTTCAAGAGTTCTGACTATAGCCATGTTACCTGATGGAACATGCTGCTGTGGGCGTACATATCCAACAACAATAGGAGTCTTGACATACTTGGTCATATCGGTGGTATCCAACTTAGTCTTTCTCGCATAAATGATATCTGAATTCTCAAAGTAGTCATGCATGCGTTCTCTGATGATATTAGAGATTGAATACTTGGCGGATTCATCATCTATTTCTACAAAATCAGGATATGCCTTTTTGATGAGTTCATTCTTAAGAAGTCCACCGGCTTTTTCAGTATGTCCGCCGCCGGAGCCTATTTTTGAAGATAAAAATGAAGCCAGTTCGTCTGCCCTGGTTTCCGGAACACAGCTTCTAATGGAGAATTTCGTTCCGAAAGGCAAGACACTGTAAACAATACATACATCTATCGTATCAACTGCAACAATAAAGTCACCTATAAGTCCAAGAATATTAGGATCACATGGCTCGCTTCTAAGAATGGCATAATGATTGTCCTTGTGATATTCGACACCCAGCATGGCAACACCGGCAATGCGGGCTTCCTTGAGGGTCAGATTCATATTTTTGAGTCTGAGGATCAGATTCTTGTCATAGTCCAGAGAGTCCACCATATCTCGGTCAAGGGGGTGTGAAATCTCGGAAAATGCGTTTGTATCTGAATAAAGACCATAGTAAAGAGCTGTTGAGACTTTTTTGTCCAACAGTTTATCTTCATCTTCTATTTTCAGCAGATACCATATTACGGTACAGGAACTGCCGAGATTACTTCTTACTTCGTTTATTTTTGGGAGATTACCTGAAACCTGATGATGATCAATTACTGCTATTTCCTTAGCGCAGAATTTCCTGACATTGCCCTCGCCATACTGACAGTCTGTCATAAGAAGCAGGTCGGGCTTAGACTTAAGCTTAGGAACATATTCTATGGGGATGCGCAGTTTCTTAATAAGATAAACAAGATTACTCTTGCTGATCTCAAAATTACCGGAGTAAATAAATCTTACTTTTTTCTTGTGTGCTTGAAAATATCTATACAAAACATATCCTGAACAGATTGCGTCTGCATCAGGATTGTCATGGCATTGAATAACAATTGAATTGTAATTAAGTAAGCTTGACAGTTTCATAGTTTCCCCTCGATACGTATATATTATAACAACAGGGGAAATTGTGCCACAATTTTACTTAAATTCTGACGAAAAATATGGAATTATTAGTTCTTCACCTGCTTTTATTGATCCGGAATCACTAATTTTATTGATCTTGCAGATCTCAGAGATATATGATCCCATATCTTTATAGTTATCAGCTGAATAATATGAATCAGCAATGCTCCACATGGTATCGTCAGCATGAACCATTACAGTCTTATAATATTTGATCTGAGGCTCAAAATCCTCAGACTGAGCTGATGACTTGATTGTTGAATTCATTAGTGTCAGAAGAAAAACAACAAACGCTATGGAAAGACCAAGAAGTATAAACTGTCTTCTGACTATTCTCTGACGTCTGATCTTATTGTTGCGGATACGAATCTCACTCTCACTGTTAAATCTGGGATTGTTGTATAAACTTGCTGCTGCTCTCATTGCATCACTCATCTTCATACACCTCAGTAATAAAAGCCAAACAAATGTTACGAACAACTGTTCTGATATAACTATATCGAACATACTTTCGTTTGTCAACTTTTTTCGAACATATTTTCCGAACAAATATTTGTTTTTTTAAAGATAACGTGATATACTGAATAAAAAGAATGCGATAAACAGGGAGGAATCTTATGTCAAAAGGTAAAATTTCAGCCAAACAGCAGGAAATTCTTGATTACATCAAGGAGCAGACTCTTCAGAGAGGCTTTCCACCTGCAGTTAGAGACATCTGCAAGGCAGTTAATCTCAAATCCACTTCTTCTGTTCATTCCCACTTAGAGACTCTTGAGAAGAACGGATATATCAGAAGAGATCCCACCAAACCACGTGCTATTGAAATCTGTGATGACGGCTTTAACATGGTGCGTACTGAGATCGTCAGCATCCCTGTAGTAGGACAGGTTGCCGCTGGTACTCCTATCCTGGCTGAAGAAAACATTGATTCCTATATCCCGATCCCTGCTGAGATGTGTCCCAAGGGCGCTGACGCCTTTATTCTCAATGTAAAGGGAGATTCAATGATAAATGCCGGTATTTATAGCGGTGACAAGCTGTTTGTAGAGGTTTGCAACACCGCCAAAAATGGAGATCAGGTAGTTGCTCTTATCGATGATTCCGCCACTGTTAAGACCTATTACAAAGAGAAAGATCACATAAGACTCCAGCCTGAGAACGATACAATGGATCCCATTATTGTCAATGACTGTACTATCCTCGGCAAGGTTTTCGGAGTAATGAGATTCTATAGATAACATAAAAAATGGCCATCAACTCTTTAACGAGCTGATGGCCTTAATTTTTCTGTTTAATTTAGTTATTTCAGAGCATCTGCCTCAATGAGCTTACCGTCTCTCCAGATCCTCTCAAGATCATAGAACAGCCTGTTCTCATTATCAAATACATGAACGATGATGTCACCAAAATCAAGAAGAATCCAGTTTGCACCTTCATATCCTTCTACATTTTTGGTCATGTATCCGGCTCTTCCAAGCTTCTCCTGAACATTGTCAGCAAGAGCCTGAACCTGATTCCTGTTGTTACCTGCAGCGATGATGAAATAATCACCAAGAGTAGATATCTCACTGATATCAATTACTCTGACATCCTCGCCCTTTCTGTCTTCAAGGGCATCTACTGCCATTGCTGCCATTTTCTTTGAGTTTTCTATATCTGACATAAATACCTCTCTTAATCTTTGTAATATTCTTTATAGTATTCGTATGCCTTCATCGTGGCATCATCACATTCTTTTCCGATTGTCTGAAGATAGATAACTGAATCATGGAGAATATGAGCAAGACATCTATCAATGTCTGTAAAGGCCTCTTTTCGTATCTGAGCCATGTTTTCAAGTGGTTTTCTGTTGGGCTCAATAAAGTCTGCAATATAGACGATCTTCTCCAAAAGAGACATATCCTCCCTTCCGGTGGTATGCCATCTTATGGCATTTAAGATATCTGTATCGTATACATCATACTGAGTTCTTGCCAGATACATACCGACTTTGGCATGAAGAAGTGAATGGTTTCTGCGCTCAACGTCAGTGATATCTATATTGTTTTTATCACAGATCTTTATCTGTTCCTCATGAGTCATGCACTTGGCACAGTCATGAAGATATCCGGCAATGAGAGCTTTTTCTGTATCAGCGCCATAGCGAAAAGCCATATTGGCAGCTGTATATGCAACTCCCAGTGTATGGTCAAATCTGTCCGGTTTAAGCTCTTTTTCAAGCTGCTTACGCAGTCTTTGGGAAATCTCAATTATCTTCATCTGTATAATCCCTTTATGCACATAAATTCAATACACTGGTCAGGTAAAAGATATCTGACAGACCTTCCAATTTTGACGCGCTGCCTGATCTCTGTTGAAGAAATATCGATTCTGTTGAAGGTCATAAGCCTTATGTCTGCGCCAAATCTTGTAGCGAGCTCACGTCTCTTTTTATCCAGTGCAGGTAGATCATCTTCTGCTCTGATAGCAGCCAGGATAACACATGATTGTAATAGTTCTTCGGCCTTATACCAGGTATCAATACCGATTATAGAATCTCCGCCGAGGATAAGATAAAGCTCATCTCCGGGATACATCAGTTTAAGTTCCTGAATGGTATTGTAGGTATAAGTTCCTGAAGGCTTGTCAATTTCCAGTCTGGAGCAGGTAAAATATGGATTATCGGATATGGCCATTTTTACCATTTGATATCTCGTATCACCACTTGAAATCTCGCTTCTGTTCTTAAGATGAGCAAGATTGTTGGGGATAAAGATTATTCTGTCCAGAGAGAACTGTTCTCTGGCAGCCTCACCCAAAAGCAGATGTGCGTTGTGGATGGGATCAAATGTGCCACCTAAAATACCAATTTTTCTGCATTCCATAGAATTGCCTCCGTAATGGTATGTTTTTGGATATTACTCAGCTTTTTTGCTTGCCTTTGGAAGAATTATCTTGGGATCATCCTTAAAGGGCTTGTAGAGAACGAACTTGCGACCGATTACCTGAACTAGATCTGATCTGGTTCTTTCTGCTACTGTATTTGCAACTTCTTTAACATCATCAAGGCAGTTCTTTAAAACTGTAACCTTGATAAGCTCGTGTGTATTAAAGGTCTCTGAAATAGCACTTGTTACTTCAGGTGTAACGCTTCCCTTTCCAATCTGAAAAACAGGCTCAAGGTCAGCTGCAAGGCCCTTTAAATAGGCTCTTTGTTTACTTGTTAATGTCATTATTCGTCATCCTCTTCATTATCTTCATCAATATCGTCATCTACAGGCATTGTGTCTGCATTTCTATAGTACTCAAAGCCGTAACCATACATTCTTACACTGTCGCCTTCCTGTATGTGAAGCTTTTCAAGCTCATCCAGAATACCGTTGTCGGCAAGGAATTTTTGGAAGAATGCGAAGCCTTTCTCAGAATCAAGATTGGTGTATCCAAGCATTTTCTCAATCTTGGGTCCCTCGATAACATATTCGGCTTCGTCCTGATCGTAGTATACGTTAATAGCCTCATCCTCTGATGCAGCCATTTCTTCTGGGAAGAATTCCTGTTCAAAGGTAATAGGCTTATCTTCGATTTCAGAAAGTGTTCTACTTACATAGTATAACAGTTCCTGAATGCCTTTTCCAGTGAGTGTGGATGTGGCAAATACTTTTACACCCAGCGGCTCATATTTGTCACGGATCTTCTTAATAATCTCGGCATTTTCGCCATCAGGGAGCATATCAACCTTGTTAGCTGCGATTACCTGTACTTTTTTGGATATATCAGCGTTATAGTTGGCAAGCTCGCTGTTGATGGCTTCAAGATCCTCAAGGGGATCTCTTCCTTCTGTTGATGCTGCATCAACCACATGAATCATCATTCTTGTACGTTCAATGTGGCGAAGGAACTCATGTCCCAGGCCTGCGCCTTCTGAAGCTCCCTCAATAAGTCCGGGAATATCAGCAACAACAAAGCCCTTTGCATCAGCAAGATCCACAACACCAAGCATTGGTGAAAGTGTTGTGAAATGATAATTTGCAATCTTGGGCTTGGCATTTGAAACCTTTGAAAGGAATGTGGATTTTCCTACGTTAGGGAATCCAACAAGTCCTACATCAGCAATGACTTTAAGCTCAAGGAGAACCTCAAGCTGCATTGAAGGCTGTCCAGGCTGAGCGTATTTAGGAGCCTGCATAGTGGATGTGGCGTAATGCATGTTTCCGTTTCCGCCTTTTCCACCCTTTAAAATAACAGCCTCTTTGTTATCGCCGCTCATATCAGCTATAACTTTGCCGCTGACAGCTTCTTTTATTACGGTTCCTTCAGGAACCTTTATGATAAGGTCCGCACCATTTTTTCCATGCATGCGTCTCTTGTTTCCGTCTTCACCATTTTCGGCTTTGTATTTACCGCCATAATGGAAGTCTGAGAGCGTGTTGATACCTTCATCTACTTTAAAGATGATATCCCCGCCCTTTCCACCGTCTCCTCCGTCAGGTCCGCCATTTGGGACATATTTTTCTCTTCTGAAGGATATATGGCCGTCGCCGCCTTTTCCGCTCTGTATAAATATCTTAGCTTTATCTACAAATACTGGCATATTGGTACCTCAATTGTATCGAGTAAAAAATAGGCTTCAAACAAGAAGTTTGAAGCCTGATCATAACAAATTATTTGTTCTCTACAGGATGAACGCTGGCCTGCTTTTTATCTCTACCCTTGCGCTCAAATCTAAGAACACCATCAACAAGTGCAAATAATGTGTCATCGCTACCGATTCCAACATTTACACCAGGATGAATGTGTGTTCCACGCTGTCTGTATAAAATATTACCGGCCTTTACGAATTGTCCGTCAGCTCTTTTTGCTCCAAGTCTCTTGGATTCTGAATCTCTACCGTTCTTGGTTGATCCAACACCCTTCTTATGAGCAAAAAATTGAAGGTTCATATTCATCATGACTTATTCCCTCCTAAATTTAATGTTCAAATACTTCTTACCATACTGCTCGAATATACTGTTGACGCCAAGCTCAAAGGATTTTAGTAAAAGATCTGCCTCATGTGAAGGAGTATCTTTAAATTCCAGTCTGAGTATTGCTCTATCCTCATCACAGGTGGCTACTATTCCGTCCTCAGTAAATTTCTCAACTGAGTTCATGGTGTTGATCATAAGAACCGATATTGCTGCGCAGACGATGTCTTCACCTGCATCTGCAAATCCTGCATGTCCCTTACTCTCAATCCATTTGTAATTGCCATCTGAAGATTTGGTTATCGTTATTGTCGTCATCTGTATAGTGTCAGTAAAAATTACATTGTGATCTTGTCGATCTTAACAAGTGTGAATGGCTGTCTGTGACCGTTCTTCTTGTGATAGCCAGTCTTTCTCTTGTACTTGTAAACGATGACTTTCTTGCCACGGCCCTGCTCAACTACTGTTGCGCTAACCTTTGCTGAGCTTACATCGCCAGCAACCTTAAGTGTGTTGTCATCACTTACTGCAATAACATTATCAAATGTTACTTCTTTTCCAGGCTCAACTTCGAGCTTCTCAACTCTGATCTCGTCGCCCTCGGAAACTTTGTACTGCTTACCACCAGTTACAATAATTGCGTACATAAGTTACCTCCTTCTTCAAAAAACTCGCTAACTTCGGCGGGGTTTGGGCCCACTTCGGCCTAGTTAAGCGGCATACCATGATATATTAGCATCCATTTTCTGCATTGTCAACAGTTTCATTGTGATTTTGTAATATTTCTTTTAATGATTTATCGTTTTTATTCCTGGTGAGCTCTATTATGCCAAGGCCGGTAATATCAATAAATTCAGTATGTACCGGATCCTTTGACGCCAGTCTCTTAACTGCATCACACAGATTTTCGTTGTCCTGATCAGCCTTCATGTTAATGAAATCTATAAGTATCATTCCGGTAAGATTTCTGAGTCTGATCTGCCTGAATATCTCTTCTGCCGATTCAAGATTAACCTTGGCAGTTATATCTTTTTTTCCTGTAATAGCTTTACCGGTATTCACATCAATTGCGTTGAAACTCTCGAGCTGCTCTATTACAAGAAAAGCACCTGATTTAAGCCACACCCTGTTGTATAAGAGCTTTTCGATATCTCTTTTAAGGTCATAAATGATCGATTCTGTAAGGACACCGTATTCTTCAATGTGTCTTGATTTCAGGAACGCTTTGGCTTTTTCAATGTGGAAATCAACATCTGAAAAACTGCTTCGATAAAGGCAAGAAAAAAGAGTTCTGCTTCTTGCTGCGCTCATGATATCTGCAATCTGGTCAAGGCATGAAGAAATATCAGCTGTGATTATATCTTCTGCTTCTAAAGGATCAAGATCCATAGCGTCAGTCCTGATGATTATTCCAAAATCTCTTTTGCCAAGTTTATCAGAATATGATTCAACAAGAGTCTGGTATCTGCCTTTAATACCATATACAAGTCGTCCTCTGACGTCTTCCGGCAGCTTAAGTGACGCACCCACGCCTTTTCTGCCCATTGTGACAACGCAGTATTTGCCGGGGATTGCGATTGATGAAGAAAGCTTGGCTTTCTTAGTCTTTATAGGTGCAGCTTCTACCTGAAGGACAATCTGATCGCCGGTTCTGATCTGCGATGAAGACTCTATTAGCCTGTTGATCACGCATTCTGGTGCCAGATTTTTAAGCGACACGTACCCTGTCTCATTGTCATGATATCGCACAAAGGCAGAGCCAATATTGTTCAGCACATTTTCAACTCTGCAAAGATAAACATTATCAAGCACAGAGTCGTGTATGACGGAAAGAAATTCCAGCTTATTTTCAATATATGCGCTGACAACCTGATGATCAGCGTAGTTTGAGATAAAGATATCAGCCATTTAAGTAAAATCTCTCGTTTATATCAGTTGATATGAATGGCTCAATATAGACTTTGCCATTCTCTTCGAAATCCCTGTAAATATCAACACGATGAATATCCAGTGAAACCGTATTAAACTCTTTTCCGATAGACTTGAAGAAGTAATCGAACAACAGAGTTGGCTTTAATGTAACCTTGCTGCTCATCATAAGGAGTATATCAAGCGAATCGTCCGTAAATGAGTAATCCAGGATCATCGGCTTCATGTCGATTTCTTTTTCGCCACTCTTGGTCTTCTTGATCGCAGGAAGCGTGTCTTTTGCCAGATATTTCTTCATCTCGCTGATCCAGTCAAAGTCGGGCTTTGAGGTTTCTCTGAATTTCAGATGATATTTGGCGGCATAGGAAGTGGTCATTGCTTTTTCTTCGCGTTCAGGAAGTTCAGCAATACCAGTGATCTTTATACCCTCATTCATGACGTTGTTGAGGCTGTTCATGATATCCTCTGTGCTTGTCATGGAATTTACAGTCATATCAAGGTATTCACCGTCGCTGGTAGCACCTACACTAAGGGGCTGCGCAAAAGATAACACCTGGTGTGGGCTAAAGCCTTCAGAATACTTGATGTCTATATTGGCTCTGCGAATAGCCTTCTGGAAATATCTCATGACATCCAGATGACCTATGAACTTTATGGGGCCGTTTTTTGAAAATTTCAAACGTAATTTAATCATTAGTTTCTCTTCTCCATGCAGACTCCAACCTGATAAGTTCCGGCGCCGCATCCAAGGCAGCCCTGTCTGCAGTTTGTTGATGGTTTGCCTGCAAGAGCGTTCTTCCATTCCCTTAAAAGAAAGGCTTTTGTTACTCCGCAGTCAATGATATCCCAGGGAAATATCTCATCATCGGACCTTTCTCTTGTGGTGTAGAACAGCGGATCAATACCGCATTCCTCAAAGGTCTCCATCCATTTATCGAAGTGGAAATACTCGCTCCAGGCATCGTACATGCAGCCCTTTTCATAGGCCTTTAGAATAACCTGTGAGAGCCTTCTGTCTCCTCTTGCGAAGATTCCCTCCATCATGCTGGCGTCAGTCTCGTGCCAGTTGTATTTGATATGTTTCTGATTGAGCTGAGACATAATGCCTTTTCTGGTCTTGTTGGCCTTGTCCAGGAACTCCTCTTTTGTATTCATTGGTGCCCACTGGAAAGGTGTAAAGGGCTTTGGCACGAAGAATGAGGTACTTGCAACAATATCAATTGTTCTGCCGCCTCTTTTCTCCTTTGGCACGGTCTCAAAGTACTCAACTGCAACCTTGTTAGCAATGTCGCCGATTCCATAGATATCTTCATCAGTCTCTGTCGGAAGTCCCAGCATGAAATACAGCTTAACCTTATTCCATCCGCCTAAAAACGCCTCGTGTGAGCCACGAAGGATATCTTCCTCAGTCAGGCCTTTGTTGATAACATCGCGCATTCTCTGGGTTCCGGCTTCAGGTGCAAAGGTCAGAGAGCTCTTTTTAACATCCTGAACCTTGCTCATAACATCCAGTGAGAACGCATCGATTCGTAGTGATGGCAAAGAGATATTTACCTTCTTGTCACTGCAATTCTTGATCAGGAAATCTATAAGCTCAGGCAGCTGTGAATAATCGCTGGAGCTAAGTGAACTGAGTGAAATCTCCTCATATCCGGTGTTATTGAGCGCCTCGATGGCAAGCTCTTTTAAATGCTCAACATCTTTCTCTCTAAGTGGCTTATAGAGCTGTCCAGCCTGGCAGAATCTGCATCCTCTGATGCATCCCCTCATGATCTCCAGTACAACTCTGTCCTGAGTGATCTTGATATATGGGACAACAGGCTTTGTAGGATAAAACTCTTTTGAAAGCTCTGTGCACATTTCTTTTTTGATAACTGTTGGTATGTCATTATATTTGGGCTTGAATGCTGCAACAGTGCAGTCTTCGTTGTAGGATACCTCATAGAACGAAGGCACATAAATACCCGGGATCTTGGCAGCAGCGTGTAGAAAATCCTCTCTGGATACGCCATCTGCGCGGCATTTCTTATAAAGATCAAAGAGCTCGCGATATCTGGTTTCACCTTCGCCAATATAGAAAATATCAAAGAATTCAGCTATGGGCTCTGCATTATAAGTGCATGGACCGCCACCGATCACAATCGGATGCTCCCAGGTTCTGTCCTCTGTCTTGAAAGGAATCCCTGAAAGATCAAGAACCTGCAAAATGTTCGTATAGCACATCTCGTATTGCAGCGTAAATCCAAGGAAATCAAAATCTTTAACAGGATCCTGTGATTCCAACGCAAAAAGAGGAATGTTCTGTCTCCTCATCAGTGCATCCATGTCCATCCACGGAGAATAGACACGCTCGCACCATACATCTTCATAGGAGTTGAACATTCCGTAAAGTATCTGTATGCCCAGATGAGACATTCCTATCTCGTAGACATCAGGAAAACAGAAGGCAAATCGAATATCGACCTGCCCCTTATCCTTTACCACGCTGTTGACCTCGTTGCCTATGTATCTCTCAGGCTTTTCTATGGTCAAAAGAGCCTCATCTGATAATGCCAAATTATAATTCATATTTCATTCCTTTATCGTCTTGACAGTTCGTCGGTTATATCCTCCCAGCTGACATTTTTGACAGCCATAAGGACCATCATATGATACAGGAAATCGCTCATTTCGTAAACCACTTCATTTTCGTTTGGATTCTTGGCGGCTATAACCATCTCTGTAGCCTCTTCGCCGACCTTTTTAAGGATCTTGTCAATGCCCTTTTCGTAGAGGTAATTGGTGTAAGAGCCTTCTCTGGGGTGCTCTTTTCTGTCTTTTATGACATCAAATACTGAGTCCAGAACTTTTTGAGGATTCTTTTCTGAGTAATCCTTTTTCGCAATCTCATTGAAGAAACATGAATAGCTTCCTGTATGGCATGCGGCGCCGATCTGTTTAACCTTGGCAAGTATTGTATCCAGATCACAGTCAGCAGTAAGACTCTTAACATACTGGAAATGAGAACTGGTCTCGCCTTTTACCCACAATTCTTTTCTGCTGCGGCTGTAATAAGTCATTTTGCCGGTCCTGAGGGTCGCGTTATAGGCTTCCTCATCCATGTAAGCCAGCATGAGCACCTGATCAGTTCTGTAATCCTGCACGATTACGGGCACCATACCATCAGAATTCTTCTTGAGCTGTTCCCAGTTAAATGCTGGTTCTAAGGCATTTATACGGTATCCTTTTTCTGTTAAAAGAGCTTTAATTGCATTTACTTTATCGGCGCAGCCGTTTACATCTGATCCTGCAATTGAGTCAATGAAATCAAACTTGAAAAAAAGTTCCTCAGGTCTTTCCTGGAATAATGGCTCATCACTGTTTAAAACAACTGTCTGTGAAATGCCAAAAGCGTTGTCTGTTATCTGGTCTGAGCTGTCTGCAATCTGCATGGTTTCACAGGCATATTCAAGAACAAGGTTTTTATTAGCTTTAAGGGTATCAGCATTTTTGTAGCAGATGACTATCTTATTCTTGCCGAATTTATCTGATACTTCCTTCAGGATGTCTACATTGTCCTCTCTTGAGAAATCCAGAGCAGCTTTCTTGCAGCCAGCATAGAGAAGTTTTTTGACATCTTCCATTTTCTTGATGTTTCCGGCACCGGTAACAGGTACATCAGCAGCTTTACAGATCCTCTTGATGGTGTCTATAGCTTCTTCGTGGGCCTTGTCATCACCTGCGGGGGACATATCAAAGACGATTATCTCATCCACATTGTCGTCGGAGAGCTGACCTGCATATTCTGCAGCATCAAAAGCCACAGCCTTATCACTTGCAAAATTCTTCATTGCCCTGCCGTTTTTCAGATAAATTGTGCCAATAATCTTACGAATCTTATCACTCATATCAAAGTACTCCCTTTGTGCTAAGCACATCACTTATTCTTGGGTCATAGGATGAAGCCTCGTCAAGAGCCTTGGCGAATGCCTTGAACAGTGCTTCAATCTTGTGGTGGTCATTGGAGCCGTGTATAACCTTAAGGTGCAGATTCATGGCTGCAGAATAGGAAACAGAATAAAAGAATTCTTTGACCAGCTGTGTATCGAAGCTGCCAACCATGGGACTTTCAAATTCTGCATCCATTACAAAATAAGGTCTTCCGCAGAGGTCAACTGCGCATAAAACAAGGGTTTCGTCCATAGGAAGTATCATGCTGCCGTAGCGCTTGATTCCCTTTTTATCTCCTAAAGCTTTTGAAATGGCCTGTCCAAGCACTATTCCGGTGTCCTCCACGGTGTGATGACCGTCCACCTCAATGTCTCCGTTCACAGTGACATCCATGTCATAAAAGCCGTGTTTTGCAAATCCCTGAAGCATGTGATTGAAAAACCCGATACCTGTTGATACGTTTGAACGCCCGCTACCATCGAGATTCAAGGAAACTTTGATGTCAGTTTCTTGCGTTTTTCGTGTCAGCTCCACAGCCCTTTTTTCCATAACTTGTGTCTCCTTATTGGTTATTCACAAAATCTTGTGAAATTTAATTATAAAATATATGTAAACTTGCATTTTATATACAGTTTAGAAAGTATTCTTGCAATTTTAACACACTTTGCAATGAAAACAACTGTAATTTTAATTCATTAACCAAATTGGTCATCGAAACCAAATCAGTCATTCCAAATCGCTTAATATTTTTACTCAAATCTTACTGCTATTGAATTGGCATGTGCAGTGAGTCCTTCCCTCTCGGCGAAGAGTTCAATGTCATTGTGAACCTTTTCAAGAGCCTGTCTTGAGTACGAAATAATACTTGTTTTCTTTACGAAATCATCAACAGAAAGCGGCGAGAAGAATCTTGCAGTTCTGTTGGTTGGCAGGATGTGGTTTGGTCCTGCAAAATAGTCTCCCAGAGGCTCTGAGGAGTAATCTCCAAGGAAAATAGCGCCTGCATTCTTAATTTTTGTCATTGTTTCATACGGATTAGCGGTTATGATCTCAAGATGCTCAGATGCTACTGCATTGGCAGCTTCTATCGCGTCGTCCATATTGTCTGCAACAAATATATATCCATAGTTATCAAGAGACTTCTTTATTATATCCGCTCTTGAGAGAGTCTGCAAAAATCTTTCGATCTCTTCGGAAACTTTTTCTGCTATTTCCTGTGAAGTAGTTACAAGTATTGCACTTGCCATCTCATCGTGCTCTGCCTGAGAAAGTAGATCAGCTGCTACGTAGCGTGGATTAGCTGTTTCGTCTGTGAGTACAAGAATCTCACTTGGGCCTGCAATTGAATCAATTGATACATGTCCGAAGCATGCTTTTTTTGCAAGAGCAACAAAGATATTTCCGGGACCTGTTATCTTATCTACTTTAGGGACACTTTCAGTTCCAAATGCCATTGCAGCGATCGCCTGTGCTCCACCGACTTTATAGGCTTCGGTAACACCTGCTATATCTGCAGCGACCAGAGTTCCGGGATTTACCTTGCCATCTTTTCCGGGTGGTGTGCACATAACAATTCTTTCAACACCTGCAACCTTTGCAGGAACAACATTCATAAGAACGCTGGATGGATAAGCAGCCTTTCCTCCGGGAACATAAACACCTGATATCTCAACAGGAAGAATTCTTTGACCTAAAATGCTTCCATCTTCCTTTGTGTCGATCCAGGTATTTCTCTTCTGTTTCTCGTGGAATACCCTTATATTCTCGGCACTCTTCTTCATAACTTCGATAAATTCAGGATCAAGAGCTTTATAAGCCTCTTCAATCTCCTCTCTTGTAATCTTAATGCTATTTGCATCAAGCTGGCATTTATCAAACTTAAGAGTATAGTCAAACAGTGCCTTATCGCCGTTATTTCGGATATCGTTTATTATCTCATTTACTGTTTGTTCATACTGTGTATAGCTTCCGGGATTTCTGTTTAAAAGATTTCCCAAAAGTTCCTTTTTTGTTTCTTCTGTAAGCTTAAGTGTACGCATATTATTCAAGATTCTCCTTTATATCACTGATCAGTTTTCTGATCCTCTCTGTCTCCATCTGCATGCTGACCTGGTTAACGATCATTCTGGCTGAAAGTGGACAGATCTCCTCTAAAACCTCAAGACCATTTTCCCTAAGAGTTGAACCGGTCTCTACAATATCTACGATAACATCAGAAAGATTTACAATGGGTCCCAGCTCCACAGAGCCGTTGAGCTTAATGATATCCACTGTCTGATGCTTCTTATTATAGAAATAATCCTTGGCAATATTGGGATATTTTGATGCAACTCTGATCATCTCACGGTGCTCTAAGAGCTCTTTTGCCTCGTGAGGGCCACATACACACATTCTGCATTTGCCAAAGCCAAGGTCAAGAACCTCATAAACTCTTCTGTTCTCTTCTAAGATGGTATCTGCGCCGACAATTCCAATATCAGCTGCGCCATATTCCACATAGGTTGGTACATCAGGGCCTTTTGCAAGGAAGAATTTAAATCCAAGCTCCTCGTTTGTAAAAATGAGCTTTCTGGTCTTCTTATCAAGGATTTCCTCGCACTCTATACCGCACTTTTTAAGTATTTCCATTGTTGAATTAACAAGTCTGCCCTTTCCAAGAGCAAAGGTAAGATATCTCATTTTGATTCCTCTTAAGCCTTTCTGTATATAAGTGAAACTTTTTTGCCGCTGTTCCGAAGGCTCTTTGCCTCTTTAAGGGCTTCTGCAAAGGTGTTTTCAGTGCATTCAATAGTTACTACGTCATCTTCGTGCTCGATCTCTATGTTCTGTCTGTAAAGAGCAGAAACAAGGTCATCAAGGATGATCACAAATCCTATAGCCGGAGCATCTTTGCCATACTTGCCAAGAAGGGAATCGTATCTGCCGCCCTTTGCAATTGCATCGCCGACTCCGTAGGTGTATGCACTGAAAATAACGCCTGTGTAATAATTGAATTTGCTCAGCATGCTGAGGTCAAAAGAAACGTACTGTGTAACGCCGTATTCCTTAAGAACCTGATACAGTCTCTTTAAATGAGTGATAGCTTTCAGTGATCTCTCGTTTGAAACCTGGCCTTCAGCAAGATTAAGCGCTTCGTCTGAGCCTATAAATTCGGAAACTTTAACGATAAGATTCTTGTACTTATCAGGGATTCCACGCTCTGTCATGACGTTTTCTGCTGCGAAATAGTTCTTCTGGACTATCTGCTCTCTGATGATTTCTTCTGTTTCGTCATCGATTCCGGCTTCCTCGCAGATACCTTTATAGTACTCGGCATCTCCTACGCTGACCTGGAAATCCTTAAGTCCGGAACTTAGAAGTGTTTCGATCATAAGAGCTATCATCTCGGCATCTGCATAGACAGTATCGTCATTATATAGTTCAACGCCAATGTCGTAGGTCTCTTTTAGCTTGCCCTGAAGATTGGATGTATTAAGGAATGTATTGCCCTGATAAACGACTCTTACGGGCTTTCCATCTTCGAGCATTACCTTTGATGCACATCTGGCCACAGAAGGGGTAAAATCAGGCCTCAGGACCAGTGTATTGCCCTCCTTGTCAAAAAACTTGTAAAGCTCTCTGGCGTCATTGGTGTTGATCTCCTGGGCGAAAACGTCAAAAAATTCGAATGTAGGCGTATCAATGTCCTGATAGCCATAGGTTTTCATTCTGTTGTGGATCTTGTCACGGATAATGAGTCTGTCGCTACACTCAGATCCATAGATATCTCTTACTCCATCGGGAGTATGTAAAAGAACTTTATTCATGTCCACCTCACTTTAGCAATTCACAGTGCTACTATGATAATTTGTTATCATACAAAAGAGTGTACATTATATCAAAGAGTATGTCAAACAATTAATCTCGTTCTTCAAGATCAATTGCGAGAGCATCTAGATAAGGAATAAGGATTCCGCTGTCTCCGTGGGATCCGATGACATAATTTAGGTCAAGCTCATCGTGGCGAAAGCTCTTTCTGCCGCCGTTCTGTGCTCTGTCCCAGAACTCACGAAGTTTTCTGTAGGGCAGATAGTAAAATTCATTTAATGCTGTGAAATAAATAAGAAAGAAAGCTACTCCATCCTGCTTTTCAAAGCTTTCCATAAAGTTAACCTGATGCTGATGGATGTTTTCAAGAGAAAAGGTTTCGACTGCGCATTCCTTGGCATCGAAGCACACAGGAATGCCCTGAACTGCGCCGATGTAGTCCACGGTCGATTTCTGATCAAAGTAGGCAAGGGTTATATGCCTTGTCTCCTTCTCAATATTGATTGGTGTAATGGGGGTCGGGATCTTCTGAATAAGGGCAAGACCAAGCTCCAAATATCTCTCATTGGTCCTGTTAATCAGTTCCTCTAATGTAGATCCACGTAATCCCCTTGACTTCCAAGTTGGCATAAGTACCTCTATACAAACAAATTAAAAGCTTCTGGTAATTCAGCTATAAAAGATTTACCTGCGATTATTTCAAAAGGTGGTTCGAGTTCATTAGGGAATTCAAGCCTGTAACTGTGAAGAAGTTGATATTTTATGCCCTTATAAGGCTTCCCACCATATTTGATGTCTCCTATTATAGGATGGTTGATGCTAGATAAATGAGCCCTAATCTGATGAGGTTTACCGGTAATTAGCTCAACTTCTAAAAGTGTTACATTACCCTGAGGCTTGTATTCAAGAACTTTTATTTTAGTCTCGATATAGGAAAAATCAGGCTTATGAGGATTTTTTTCAAGAATTGTGACTTTGTTACTACACTCATCCTTATGAAGATAGCCCTTGAGGTAAATATCCTCATCAAGTTTGCCTCTGACTATTGTACGATAGTACTTACCTACACTCCTGTCCTTGATTAGCTCATTCATCTTTCTGGCGCCAACAAGGGATTTTGCGCAGATAACAAGGCCGCTGGTATTGCGATCGAGTCTGTTGCAGATTGATGGTCTGTAGGTTTCAAGACTCTCCCTTGTGACTTCGGCCTTATCCAACAAATATTCAATGAGCCATTCATTAAGGCTGACGTCATTTTTCTCCGATTTCTGAGATAATACTCCTGCAGGTTTATTTACAAGAACAATATTGTCATCCTCATAGACTACAGGAAGTTCACCTAGTGCCTTTGTGGCCTTGCTAAAAGAGCTCTCAGCAGCCTTCTCAGTTGCAGCCCCACCCTTAAACTTATCCAGCGTATCATCAGCAAAAAAGATCCTGATGACATCGCCTTCTTTAAGCTTATCTGTGCCATCGGATTTCTTGCCGTTGAGGGTTATATTCTTTTTCCTGAGCATCTTATAGATAAAGCCCATGGAAGCTTCCTTGAGATAACTGTTAAGGAACCTGTCCAGTCGCTTATCCTGCTCATTTGCTCCAATATGTATCTCTTTCATCCTGAATTCCTTACAGAGAAATAGATAAAAGAATCGATGCCGGTGTCTCCTGTGTTCCAGGAACCCAGGCATCTTCTATTGCTGCGGGGTCGATATTTCTGTCATTTCTAAGATTTTCAAGCTGATCAAGCCTTTCACAGAACTTATCAAGCTTGTCAAATACCTTGATGCTGTAGCCGGAATATCCCCCCTGGGCCATCATCTTCTTGATATGTTTTTCAACGTCGCCGGGATCACCTTTTTGATCGGCCATATAACAGCAAATATTCTTATCAAGTACTGTTGAGGCTGCTACATTGAAGTTCTTGTCATAAGTGGTGATAACGTGGTCATAATGGATCAAAAGAGATCCTCTGTGCTGCTCAATCGTTGCATGATCATTATCACTGCAGCCAACAGCCTTTAAAAACATGATCATATTAACCGCGCTAAGGCCTGTAGGAAGACAAACAAGTGCAGCTATTATAGAAAGATAGTTTTTCTGGGAGCCAAAGATCAGAAGGCCTGCAACAAATAATCCAACCGCTACAGCAAGAAATATAGCCGTTCTGATAATAGCAACTTTCCTCCTGTAACCAATATAGCCAAATTCACCCTTATACTTCTTCGTCATCCTTAAATCCCCAAAAATCCTCTATATAATCGTCAGCAAGCTCTCTCTTGAGATCATCGCTGTGTCTGGAATAATCATCACTTACTGCCACAACAGTCATTCCGGCGTTCTTGGCAGCCTTAATGCCATCCACAAGGTCCTCAAAAACCAGGCACTTTTCCGGATCAACCCCCAGCTCATCTGCAACCGTCAGATAAATGTCCGGTGCAGGCTTACCCTTGTGTACCTGAGTACCTGATTTCACGCTCTTGAACATATCTATAATTCCGTGAGACTTAAGCACCTGTTCGATAAGCTCTGTCGAATTACTGGATGCGATACCAAGCTTGATACCGTTTGAAATGCATCTGTCCAAAACACACGAAACGCCGTCCTTAAGCGGAACTTCATGAGTATACTTATCCCACGCCATTCTGTTCCAGGCATCGCCGATCTCTTCAATAGAATCCTCGATACCGAATCTCTCCTTGAAATAACGCGCCGTCTCAACAAAGCTCCTGCCGCCGATATCCTTTTGCAGTGTAGGCGGAGGCTCAATTCCAAAGCCACTCAAATACTCTATATCTATAGCCTTCCACATCCACATGGAATCTACCAGTGATCCGTCCAGATCAAAGATCACTGCATCATAATCACGTAAATCAATACTACTCATATAAAACTAATTCCTATCCTTTAACAGCCTTACTTCCTCTTCAGTAAGCTCCCTGTAACTGCCACATTCAAGGTCATCCCCCAGCGACAGGCTTCCCATGGAGAGCCTTCTAAGGAATACGACTTCATTTCCTACTGCTTCAAGCATTCTCTTAACCTGATGGAATCTGCCCTCATGAATGGTCAGAAGAATTACTGGATTGCCCTCCTCGTCAGCTTCTGCCTCTTCTACTTTAGCAGGCAGGGTAAAAGAGATACTGCCATCATCATTCTTATCGCCGATATCCACGCCCTTTTCCAGCTTATATTTATCCTTCTCAGAAAGAGCTTTGGCTATATGCACCTCATAGACCTTGTCTACGTGCTTTTTAGGAGAAAGCAGTCTATTTATCAGGTCGCCATCATCTGTGAGTAATAAAAGCCCTTCTGTGTCTATATCAAGCCTTCCGCATGGGCTAAGTCCTTTAACATTCTCTCCCTCAAGGAGATCTAAAACCGTCTTATTTTTGCCATCTCTGGTAGCAGAAACAACACCTACAGGCTTATTAAGCAGAAAATAATGAAACTTGGAATATGAAAGAACCTGCCCGTCAAACGTTATCTCATCATTATTCTCATCAATATGCACATCAGACTTAAGCGCAGGAACGCCATTAACAGCGCATCTGCCATTCTTTACATACTCTTTTATCTGCTTACGTGTACCAATATTTTGTTCTGAAAGAAATTTATCCAGTCTCAATATCTTTTTCCTATCAATAATTAAAGCTTCCTGTCACAGCAACCGGCTCACTCTCTGTGCACTTCTCATAGCTGTTGTATGATCTGCATACGATAACCGGATCAACAGTTCCGCTGGGCACCTTAACGTTAAATGACTGTTTATTCTTGGTCCTGTCCCACATCTGAAGCGGACAGAAATTATTGCCGCCGTCATAACTGTAACTGAAGTAAATAACAGGACTCTGAGAATCCTTGGTATCCATCTCAACAAGAATATTTCCGCTGGCGCTGTCCTGTGCAAGAACCTGAATATTACACATATCAGGGCCTGTTTCATCCTGATGAAGCTTTTTACTGGGCTTTTTAACAGTTGCATACTGGAAATTAGAGAAATCAGCGCCTGTCTGTGATGACTTAAGATGGAAATATTTCGCAATTGCTGTGGCATCTGCAACGGCGAGCTGGTTTACAAAGCTTCCTGTCTTAACCATTGATACATCATTGGTGTGGTCAAGATAAGCATGCTCAAGAATTACAGCAGGCATATTTCTTGCAACGCTGTGTCTGATGATTCCGTAGTAATCCTGTCCCTTAGAACCAAGCTTGGTCTTAACGCCCTTCTGATATAAGCCCAGCTCATTCCACTGTGAAGATACGATATTCCCGAACTCTGATCCGGCCTTGTAATAATTGCCAAATGCAGAAGTCCAAACCTCAGAACCATAGAAAAAGTGGCTTACAGATGCATTAAAGTGAATACTGAAAAGGAAATCTGCACCTACACTCTTGGCATACGCTGCTCTGTCCTCAAGAGAAGAAAACGTATCTGTGGTCCTGGTCATATAGACGGTTATTCCATCGTATTTATCAAGCTCAGCCTTAAGAGCAGTTGACAGCTGAAGCGTAATATCTTTTTCCGTAATGCCGTTGTAGATAGCTCCTGTATTCTTCTCACCGTCACCGCCATGTCCGGGATCAATAACCACAACTACATCCTTTTTAACTGCATATGCAGTGAATTCATTACCATGGAAAAGAGCTGTGAACATAACAGCGCCTAACATCAAAAGTGAAACAATTCTTTTCATACAAAATCCCCCTAAATTCCAATACTCTCATCAATAAAGATAAAAGCTGTCGCAGAAGCGGCAGCTTGTAAATTACTGTTTTAGTTAATTGAGCATATCAAGATTGATACTGCTATCCGATCCGTCGCCACCAGGATTTTCAGTTGCAGCACTTGCAGCGGCATCATTTCCTCCGCTTACAGGTGGACGAAGGTCAGCTCTGTTGGATCTGATCACCTCGCTGTACTGGGTAAGCGCTGATAAAATGGCGTCATTCTGAGCGGATACGTCCCTGACAATATTGATGCTATTCTGTTTTACAGACTCAATTATCTCGTCATTGTGCTTGCTTGTAGCATCAATAGACTGTGAAATGATTGAATCTACGTTCGCGAGAAGCGAATCGGTATACTGAACTGCTGCAGCCTTCATCTCGTTGGCTTCCATCATGGCCTTGTCCAGGATGTCTTTTGCCTGAGATGCAGCCTGTGAAATAACCTCGTTGGCCTGTGCGTAAGCCTGCTTCATGATCTCGTGCTCGTTGATAAGATCGTTGGTGTGAGCAGTTGCTTCATCTATAAGCTCCTGAGCCTTCTTGCGGGCGTCATTGAGGATTGCTTCCTTGTTGCTGATGATCTTCTGGTATCTCTTGATCTCTTCAGGTGTCTTACTCCTGAGTTCGCGAAGGAGCTCGTCGATCTCCTCCTTGTTAACGATTATCTTGGTCTGAGATAGGGGCTGTGGTTTGCAATTGTCTATATAAGTCTCTATCTCGTCTATAAGCTGTTCTATTCTGCTGGTCATTGATGTCGTCCCCCTAAAGTTATTTGAATCCGTATTTTTTATATAGCTGATCTGCTACAAAATCAGAAACGCAAGGTGAAATATCCCCATTATAGCTTGCGATCTCTTTTACAACCGAGCTGCTAAGATACGAATATGTCAGACTCGTTGTCAAAAATACGGTATCCACCTGATCCTGCGATAAAAGCTTATTGGTCTGGGCAATCTGGAGTTCGTATTCAAAATCGGTAATAGCTCGAAGTCCTCTAATAACGATATGAATATTGTTCTCTTTGCAGTAGTCCATAAGTAGTCCGCCGAAAGACACTATACGAACATTTGACAGGTCATTCACAGATTCTTCTAACATTTTAACACGTTCATCAAGGGTAAACAATGGAGATTTGGCTGAATTACACATAACAGCCACCACTACCTCATCGAACATGTCTGAAGCTCTCTTTATTATATCCAAATGTCCAAGGGTTACCGGATCAAAGCTTCCGGGATAAAGTGCAGTTTTCATAGTCACTTATCCTTTCTTGTACAAAAATACGTGCTTGTTTGATTTATACTCTTTTTCTCTTCTCACTTCAAATCCATAATCCTCAGCAAAAGAGAAATCAAGCTCGCGATCACTTTCTACAATGATCATGGTATTTTCTGTGACATAATTCATCTGAGAAAGCTGAGAAAGCGTTCTCTCATAGAGCTCACCGTGATATGGCGGATCCATGAAGATGATATCCACTTCTTCCTCTCTGATATTGCGAAGTCCCAGCACCACATCCTGCTTGAGCGCTGTTGCAACATCTTCAAAATGAGTCTTTTGAAGGTTCTGGGTAATGCACTTGAAAGCATTTATATTATTCTCGATGAAATAAGCCTTTTTTGCGCCTCTTGAAAGGGCCTCGATACCGATTCCACCGCTTCCTGCATAGAGATCGACGAAAACCGAGCCCGGAACCTGATTCTGTATCATGTTAAAAAGTGTCTCCTTGATCCTGTCCTGGGTTGGTCTTGTATCATTTCCCTCCGGAGTTACAAGCTGTAATCTCCTGGCTGTTCCTGCGATTACTCTCATATTCTTACCTTTGTTCCCTTTGTATCTCTGCTGGTTATCTTAAGGTGTCCGATGTGGAGCTCCTTGCCATTGTGCTCGATGCTGCGCTCCTCCATGTCACCAAGGTAAAAGACATCACGGATGAAGTCATTTTTAGTAAGACGCATACCTCTTACGCCTACGGCAGCTTTCTTCTTCTCAGGCACTGTTTCAACCAGGAACCTGAGGAAGTATCCCTCGTTAGTGCGAAGAACCACAGTTTTCTGAGTCTTGATAACTTCTACGCTTACTACTTCATCGCCATCCATAAGCTTGGTGGCTGCTACAGTTCTCTTGGATACGTCAAATTCTCCGCCGTCAACAACCTTCATCATTGACATCTTGGTGGTGAACAGAAGCCTGTAGAGGTTCAGATCTGACTGGCTGGAGGCCATAATTATGGTTTCCTTGGAGGTGTCAAAGTTGCTGACATTATCGATAGGAATACCCTTATCTCTCATCTTGCCCTGAGGAAGATCCATAGCCTTTACGGTGTGAAGATTGCCGGTGTTAGTAAAGAAACATACTTTTCCGGTATTCTTCATGATAAAGGAGAACTTAAACTCGGACTGAATGGTCTCCTTGTTCTTCTCATAGGTGGATGCGTCAATGGTCTTGGCATATCCGAATCTGTCCATGATAAATGCCACATCCATCTCTTCAACGGGCTTCTCTTCATAGACAGCGTTCTCTCTGTTCTCGATCAGTGTCTTTCTGGCTGTCTGATACTCTTTTTTGATCTTGGTAAGTTCATTCTGAATAACCATGGACATTGACTCGTGGCTCTCCAGAATATCCTCGTATCTGTAAATATTGGCAACTGTCTGCTCGTGCTCCTTGATAAGTGCGTTGAGCTCCAGTCCAATGAGTTTGTACAGTCTCATCTCAAGGATGGCATCAGCCTGAGCCTCTGTAAAGAGGAGTTGTGCAGCCATAGCCTTGGATTCTCTTGACTTGAAATTAATACCCTCTGTATTGCCGTTGACCAGGCAGTCTTTTGCCATAGGCCTGTCTTTGGAACCACGGAGGATTTCAATAACAAGGTCGATGACATTGCAGGCCTTTATAAGACCTTCCTGTATCTCTTTTTTGTCCTGTTCCTTCTTGAGAAGTGTCTGATATTTCCTGGTGTTGACCTCAAACTGGAAATCAGCGCAGGCTCTCATTATCTCTTTTAACGAGAGAGTCTCGGGTCTGCCGTTGTCGATGGCAAGCATATTAACGCCAAAGGTATCCTCGAGCTTGGTCTTCTTGTAAAGAAGGTTTGTGAAGTTCTCAACATCAGTGTCCTTCTTGAGCTCGATTACGATTCTGATACCTTCTTTTGAGGACTGGTTGGAGATATCAACAATATCATTGGATATCTTCTTCTCAGCAAGCTCAGCTACATCAGCCATGAACTTGCCGATTCCGGCACCTATCATGGTATAAGGAATCTCTGTGATAACAAGGTTAATATGACCATTCTTGCCCTTCTCGGTCTCAACCTTGCCTCGTACTCTAATCTTGCCTACCCCGGTCTCATAGATTGCAGGAAGCTCATCCTTGTTGATGACAATGCCACCTGTAGGGAAATCAGGTCCCTTAATGTATTTCATAAGGTCTTTGGTTGTCAGAGAGTCATCCTTGATATATGCGATCTCTGCATCAATTACCTCTGCAAGATTGTGAGGCGGTGTGCTGGTAGCCATACCAACAGCAATACCCTCAGAGCCGTTGATGAGGAAATTCGGAATCTTAACCGGAAGAACCGAAGGCTCTTTTTCCGTCTCATCGAAGTTCGGAAGGAAATCTACTACATTCTTATCAAGATCCTCCAGGAAGTTCTCCTGAGTTACCTTTGAGAGCCTAGCCTCTGTATAACGCATTGCAGCGGCTCCGTCGCCCTCGATATTGCCAAAGTTGCCGTGGCCGTCAACCAGTGGAATAGACTTCTTAAAGTCCTGAGTCATTACCACAAGACAGTCATAAATAGAACTGTCTCCATGGGGGTGATATTTACCCATGGTATCGCCCACGATCCTGGCGCTTTTTCTATAAGGTCTGTCATACCTGATGCCCAGTTCATACATGTCATAAAGAGTTCTGCGCTGTACAGGCTTAAGACCATCTCTGATATCCGGAAGTGCACGGGCCACGATAACGCTCATGGCATAGTCTATGAAGGACTTCTGCATTATGTCGGAATATTCAGTTCGTATTACTCGCTCGTCCATTGTTAACCTCTTACAAATCTCTTTATACGTCTAACGTAGCATCAGTTGCATACTGATGAATGAATTCTCTTCTCGGTGGAACATCTACTCCCATAAGGAGCTCCGTCATGGAAGAAGCCATCTTGGCATCCTCTATTTCCACCAGTTTAAGGAGCCTGCGCTCAGGATCCAGTGTGGTCTCCCAGAGCTGCTCAGGATCCATCTCTCCAAGACCTTTGTATCTCTGGAGAGTAAAGGATTTACCTTTGTGTGCGTTTCTGTACTTGGCAAGGGCCACATCGTCATACAGGTACTCTTCCTTGCCCTTGCTGGGAAGCGCCTTGTAAAGCGGAGGCATAGCCAGATAAACATGTCCCTGATAGATAAGCTCGGGCATGAATCTGTAGAAAAGAGTCAGAAGCAGTGTTGAAATGTGCTCACCATCCACGTCCGCATCCGCCATGATAATGATCTTGTCATAGCGAAGCTTGTTGATGTCAAAGTCGTTGCCGTAGCCCTCTGAAAATCCGCAGCCAAAGGCATTGATCATGGTCTTGATCTCGGCGTTAGCCAGTACCTTGTCGATTGAAGCCTTCTCAACGTTGAGAATCTTACCTCTGATAGGAAGGATAGCCTGATAATTACGGTCTCTGGCCATCTTGGCTGAGCCGCCGGCGGAATCTCCCTCTACGATAAAGATCTCGCACTTTGAAGCATCTTTGCTTATACAGTTAGCAAGCTTACCGTTTGAATCGAAGGAATACTTCTGTTTGGTAAGCATATTAGTCTTGGCTTTTTCCTCAGTCTTGCGGATCTTGGCAGCCTTCTCAGCGCAACCGATGATTGACTTAAGAGTCTCAAGATTTCTGTCAAAGAACCTTGTCATCTCGTCATTGGTGATCTTGGAGACGATCTTGGCAGCATCCTGATTGTCCAGCTTGGTCTTGGTCTGACCTTCGAACCTCGGATCCGGGTGCTTGATAGAAACAACGGCAGTCATGCCGTTTCTGACATCGGTTCCTGTAAAGTTGACGTCCTTGTCCTTGAGTATTCCCAGCTCTCTAGAATACTGGTTGATAATATTGGTGAACATGGTCTTGAAGCCTGTGAGGTGTGTACCACCCTCAGCGTTGTAGATGTTGTTACAAAAGCCCAGTACTTCCTCATGGAATTCGTTTACATACTGGAATGCAACCTCAACCTCAACGCCCTCGCTCTCTCCGTTAAAAGAGATAACGTCGCAGACAGCTTCCTTGGACTTGTTCATGTCTCTTATGAACCCGGTAATTCCGTCGGGCTCGTGGAATTCAATGTATTCCTCCACTCCGGGTCTGTTATCGCGAAATACAATAGTAAGCTCAGGGTTGAGATATGCAGTCTCGTGAAGTCTTGACTTGATATCTTCCTCTCTGAACCTGGTCTTTTCAAATATAGTGTCGTCCGGAAGGAAATTGATGGTGGTACCTGTTTCCTTGGTGGTACCAACCGGTTTGAGAAGTCCGTTTTCAAGTTCAACAGTAGGGATACCTCTCTCGTAAGCATCCTCATAGATAAAGCCGTCTCTCTTGATGCGGACCTTGAGCCATGTAGAAAGCGCATTAACAACGGAGGAACCTACACCATGTAAGCCTCCGCTGGTTTTATATGCGTTATTATCGAATTTTCCTCCTGCGTGAAGTACGGTGAGAACCACACGCTCTGCTGTATAGCCTTTGGCGTGCATTCCTACAGGAATTCCACGTCCATTGTCCTCTACGGTTGCTGAACCGTCAGCCTCCAAAGTAACAATGATCCTGGAGCAGTGACCTGCCAAATGCTCGTCAACAGCGTTATCAACTATCTCGTATACGAGATGGTTAAGTCCCCTGGTTGTAACACTTCCAATATACATTCCCGGGCGTTTACGCACCGCTTCAAGTCCCTCAAGGACGGTAATACTGGAAGCACCATAATCCTGTGTTGCCATTAAAATAACCCCTTACAAAAACTTTTTTCAAAAATGAAGCTTCCTTGTAACTGTGACAGCAAGGGCTCCTGGTCCGATGTGACATGCAACGGACAGTGACAGAGGATCCATGTGCATCTCATGTCCCGGGAAGGCCGCTTCAACTTCCTTCTTCCACTCATTTGCTGCGTCTATATTCTGGGTGTATGCGCCGGCAATAATAAAGTCTCCTGCGTCCATACCACCGAATCTGTTCTCGATATCAGCCTTTATGGCATTTATCATAATGGTCTTGCCCTGGGCTGTTGTTCTGGCTTTGGCAAAGGCATCAAGCTTCTCACCCTGTATCTGGAGAACCGGCTTAAGTCTTAAAAGAGTACCAAGAGCCGCTGCTGCAGGTGTTATCCTGCCACCCTTTTTGAGGTAGTGAAGTGTATCAAGCATTATGTAAATACTTGCATCCAGTTTGGTCTCGATGAGCTTTTCCTTAATTTGTTCAGCACTAAGACCGGCATCCGCCATCTCTTTTGCATCAAGAACTGACTGCTTCTGAGTTACCGATATTCTCTGATTGTCGATGACAAATACCTTGCCCTCAAACTCCTCCTGAGCGATCATGTACGCGCTCTGGCAAGAACCTGAAAGTCCGCTGCTCATAGGGATATAGATAATCTGCTCATAGTCCTTGAGCACGTTCTCCCAAAGGGTCATGAGGGAATCCGGTGTAGGCTGACTGGTTGAAACATTAGCTTCTTCTGCCAGCTTCTCATAGAACTGATTCTGTGTGAGATTAATATCCTCAAAGAAGTCCTCACCATTTATCATAAATGGCATGGGAACTACGAAAACGCCCAGTTCCTTGGCTTCCTGCTGTGTTATTCCACTGTTACTATCCGTTATAATAGCAATCTTTGACATAATCCTGGCTGGCAAAAGCCAACACTCCTCCTATTTTCTACCTTATTTACTAAAGATATCTTACTTTTATAAAGTCGTAAAGTCAACAAAATCTGCCGATTTTGTGTTTACAAGTTCCTTTAACACACTATGTTGTGGGAGTTCTAATTCAGGATCAAGCTTAAGTATCATATCCGCATCCGAAGCCGAAGCCCTCACAAGGTCGCTGTCATGATAGATGTCTCCCACCCTGAAGCACAGCTCTCCCGACTGCCTTACTCCAAACAGATCTCCGGGACCTCGTTGCTTAAGATCCTCTTCTGCAATCTTGAAGCCGTCATTGGTCTTATTCATGACATCAAGCCTCTTGGCGGTGTCCTCATCCTCTGAAGAATTGATGAAAATACAGTAGGACTGATCAACGCCTCTTCCAACTCTTCCCCTTAGCTGATGGAGCTGCGAAAGCCCGAATCTCTCGGAGTTCTCAATCATCATTACCGTAGCATTTGGCACATTGATACCAACCTCAATAACCGTCGTAGAAACCAGAACATCAATATCCCTTCTGGCAAAAGCCTCCATTATTGCATCCTTCTGCGCCGGCTTCATCTTGCCGTGGAGCATCTCCACATTGACGGATTCAGAGAGCGTTGCCCTCAGCATCTGCGTATAGCTGGTGACATTTTCAACGCCGTCGAGCTCGCCTTCCTCTATCATCGGACAGATTACATAAACCTGATGTCCTGCATTTACCTGATCTCCGATGAATTTATACGCAGTAGGTCTGTAATTTGGCCCGACAACACAGTTCTTAATAGGAAGTCGTCCAACAGGAAGCTCATCAACGACAGAAATACTAAGATCTCCATAAAGTATAATCGCAAGCGTTCTTGGAATTGGCGTCGCACTCATAGCGAGCACATGTGTACTCTCGCCCTTTCCGGCAAAGGTTCCTCTCTGCCTTACACCGAATCTGTGCTGCTCATCCGTTATAACCAGCGCCAGATTCTTGTAATTAACCTTGTCCTGAATAAGCGCATTTGTGCCGATTATGCAGTTTACCTCGCCTTCGCTGATCTGCCTCTGTACTTCCTTCTTGTCTTTTGCAGAAAGAGCTCCTGTTAAAAGAGCTATCTTAAGGTTATTAAGCTTGTATTTCTTTATAATTTCCTTAAAGCTCTCATAATGCTGCGCAGCCAGCACCTCAGTAGGCGCCATCAGAGCTCCCTGATACCCATTTGCAGCAGCTGTTAAAAGAGCTAACAGAGCAAGTACAGTCTTTCCCGATCCAACATCACCCTGAATCAGCCTGTTCATGACATATGGTCCAAAAAGATCAGACTTAATATCTTCCCAGGCCCTCATCTGAGCCCCTGTAAGCCTGTAGGGCAAAGATTCTATAAGCCTTGTGGTATCGGCAACCTCCATCATGGGATATTGGTTTTTGACCTCTTCGCCGGCACGTTTAAGTAGACGGAGCTTAAGCACAAACACCAGGAATTCATTGTAAGCAAGACGTCTTCTGGCATCCTCTAATTTAGAAGCATTTTCAGGGAAATGAATACCATGAAGAGCTTCACTAAAGCCAATAAGATCCAGTTTATCCAGATACTCCTCAGGAATAAAATCCTGCATCTTGCCCACACTGATAAATGCCTTCTCCACCGATTTCATTACAGTGTTATTAGACATTCCCTTTGTCAGCGGATATCTTGGCTGAAGATGTCCTATAAGGGGCATATACTCCTCTTCCTTGTACATTTTGGGATGATCCATGGAAAAGAAATTTCCCTTCTTATGCACAACTCCTCTGAAAATATATGTAGTTCCGCTCTTTATGGAATTTACAAGATAAGGCGCATTAAAGAAGGTCATTTTGACCCTTCCCGTCTCATCAGCCGCCTCAAAGGCAACAATTGAAAGATTCCTTACATGGCGCCTTGTAACCGAGCCAATTACTGTAAGCCTGCAGGCACAGATAACATTTACCTTAAGATCGCAGGCTCTCTTGGGCTCTTCAAAAAGATCATATCCTCTCGGGAAATAATAAAGAAGATCACCGCAGGTATAGACACCAAGCTTATTGAAAAGCTTGCCGGTCTTCTCACCTATTCCCTTGAGTTCAATTATATTTTCCTGAAATTCTCTTTTCCCCAAAACAAATACCCCGCAGCCCTTTAAATACAAAATAAAGCCGGACATAAACATCCGGCTTTAAGGTCTTATTCAGCAGAGACAACATAGTAGTATATTGGCTGTCCACCGTACTGAAGCTCCACATCACACTGTGGATACTGTGAAGAGATGCGCTCTCTGAGTTTCTCTGCGTCCTTCTCATCAACCTCTTCACCATAATATACGCTGATAAGTTCAAATTCTTCGCTCATCATCTTGCCGAGCATTTCAAAGGTAACATCAGCAATGTCGCTTCCTACATCAAGGATGCCTGCGTCGCCGATTCCCATGTAATCGCCCTGCTTGATTGTTACATCGTCGATCACTGTGTCTCTTACAGCATATGTAACTTCACCGGTCTTAACAGTAGCTAAAGACTCTGTCATGGTGGCAATGTTGTCGTCAATGGCAACTCCGGGAACAAAGTTGATGATCGCTGTTATTCCCTGAGGAACGGTCTTGGAAGGTACTACAATGATCTTCTTACCGTCATCTGAATCCTCTGACATCATAGCTGCCTGATTAGCTGCAAGGATGATGTTCTTATTGTTAGGAAGGACTACTACAGTGTCTGCATTAACCTTGGCAACAGCATCAAGGATGTCTGCTGTTGAAGGATTCATGGTCTGACCACCCTCTATAACGTAGTCAACGCCGAGACCTCTGAATATCTCTGCAAGTCCTGAACCTGCGCAAACCGTTACGAATCCAACGTCTTTTCTGGGGCCAAGGTCTTCTTTTGCAGGAGCCATATCAACCTTGTCTCCAAGAGGAATATCATCACCAGCGCTGTATGTAGGTGTGAGCTCGGCTGCTCCGTTGATCTCTGTCTGGATCTCTGACCAGGAACCGTCCTTATTCTCATGGAAGAGCTTCTCTCTGTGCTCCATCCACATGTTGTCAATCTTCATATTGGAGAGCTGACCATACATAAGAGCTCTCTGAATGGCAAGTCCCGGGTCATTACTGTGTACATGCACCTTGCAGATCTCATCGTCTGCAACCATAACAATGCTGTCACCGATTGACTCAAGGAATGCCTTGAAATCTATTTCCTGTTTTACGTTAAGAGGCTTGTTTAAGAGTACGATGAACTCTGTGCAGTAGCCAAACTTGATATCCTCAGTGGATGTTGTCTCTGCCTCTGCCTTCCTGGCAGCTTTCTTCTCATCAACTTCAATGAATTCGATCTCTTTTCCAAGATATCCGTCAAGAGCACCCTTAAGTACCTGTACAAGGCCCTGTCCGCCGGAGTCTACAACGCCTGCCTGCTTAAGAACCGGAAGCATATCAGGAGTCTTGCTAAGAACTTCATCTGCGTATGAGATTACTTCTTCGCAGAAGGTCTGAATGTCATCACAGCCCTCCATTGCAAGCTCGTGAGCCTTCTCACTGGCGCCCTTGGCTACTGTAAGGATTGTGCCCTCCTTGGGCTTCATAACAGCCTTATATGCGGTCTCAACAGCCTTGTCAAAAGACTCTGAGAGTACATTTACTGTAATGGTATCGTGCTGCTTAACTATCTTGGTAAAGCCACGAAGAAGCTGGGATAAGATAACTCCGGAGTTTCCTCTTGCTCCGCGAAGGGAACCTGAAGAAATGGCCTTACAGATTGATCCAAGGTCTGCAGAATCACCAAGGTTCTGAACTTCCTTGGCAGCAGACATAATGGTCATGGTCATATTAGTTCCGGTGTCTCCATCCGGTACAGGGAAAACATTAAGCTCGTTTATCCACTCTTTTTTAGCATCAAGGTTCTTTGCGCCGCTAAGAAACATCTTGGAAAGCATCTTAGCGTCAATAGAATTATTACTCAAAACAAAATCCTCCACTAACTTAAAATCGATCAATCAATGACACGGACGCCTTCGACATAGATGTTTATCTTTTCGATTTCAAGCCCCGTAAACTCTTCTACTTTATATTTAACAGTGTCGATAAGGTTTTCAGAAACAGCTGAAATGCTGACACCGTAAGAAACAATTACATGAAAATCAAGCTTCAATTTGTTGTTCTGATCAAGAGTTACATTGATGCCTCTTGTCATGGAATCAAGCTTTAAGAGACTAACAAGACCATCCTTCACATTGACGTTAGCCATTCCCACGATACCAAAGCACTCCATTGCAACTGCACCGGCGTACTGGGCAATAACTTCATTATCAATGGAAATACTTCCCATATGAGTGTTAACCACTGAAGTCTTCATATCTGTCCTCCTTAACGCTGCCCGCTAAAGCAGCTTTAGATTTGTCCAAAAATAAACGAACCTTCATTTTTGCATACATATTACATTATAACGTACTTTAAAAAAAAAGAAACAATAAATTTTTCAGATTTTACTTGCAATCTTATTTGTTATTTGTTATTATGTCAATGTTGCGGAAATTTCCGCAGTAATTTTGCTATATGAACTTTACATGGCTTATAAGGAGGTGTCAAAATGGCTAAATGTGAAATTTGTGGCAAGGGCGTTCATTTCGGTAACAACGTAAGCCATTCTCATAGAAGATCTAACAGAGTTTGGAAGTCAAACGTTCAGCACGTAGCAGTAAAAGTTAACGGAGCTACACAGAGAATGCACGTATGCTCAAGCTGCCTTAGATCTAACAAAGTAGAGAGAGCTTGATCGGCTCAATAGTTTAACAAAAATAAATCACTCGGTTTTTACCGGGTGATTTTTTTGTGCTCTTCTTTTTGGTAAAAGAGATCTGAATATCTCATACTGAGAATCCAAATAATGCCAGTTTGGAAATGATAAGTTCTCTTATTATCATTCCCTTACTCTCCTTTTCCTCTGGAGAAATCCTTACAAGCTGATCTATGTTATAGATTTTTTCCTTAAAGCCTTTTTCCTGTTTTTCAGGGTTCTTATATTCCGATACCCTGACTCTGCTCCTTAGCTGTTTGTACAGTTCATAGTCAAAAGAATCTTTGACCATATAATATAGATGGGATTCAAGGGTTGTATCGTATTCTACCTCATCTTTTATATACTTGGTTATGATGGTTTTGAACTTAAATGGAACCATCTCATTATCAAGCAGATTCTGGTAATTATAGCGGGCTCCGAAGTAATGTCTTTCTATGTCCTGCATATAATATTTGAAATCATTCTCGTTGACTATATTGTTCATTTCTTGTCTTCGTCGCCACTTTCCAGATCTTCTATATTATCTGCACTGAATTTTATGGCATCCCTTATTTTTTCTTCTGACCAGCCGGTCTCGTCCATCAGCTCTTTTAACGTTACCTTTCTACGAAGGTCCTCTGAGAGCTCTTTTGCCTTGTCGTTGACTTCGTTTACAAGGGTCAGGACTTTCTGCATTCCGGCGTCTTCTGCCAGGTTCTCTTCGATTATGGCTTCCATTGCGTCGAGCATCAGCTTGTATAAAAAGCTCTCGACTTCCCTGGGTTCGCCGACGGCATCAAGCATTGTAACGCCTTTTGTAAGAGCTACATTGCCTTCGCCGATGAGGTCTTCAAGAAATACGCCCTGTTCTGAGTACATTCTGGCTACGTCTACGACCAGAGGTAAATAGTGCTCTATAAGCCTGGACTGAGCGTCTTTGTCGCCTGCGATGGCTGACATGGATACGGCTTCGAGTTCGCCCTCGGAGAGCTTATTAAGGACTTCGAGGCTCTGGAGATAATCCTCAAGGTAATTAGTCTCTTCCTCTGTCAGATTGTCTGATGTGTCGATTGCTTCGTCTATTCCGATGTTGTGCTTGCCAAGGTAGTCATAGACCATTTCCAGCTGCTTTTCGTCGAGCTCAAGCTCTGCAAAGGCGTCTTCTACCTGTTCCCTTGATATAACGTTCTTGTTTTCTCTTGCGGTTCTGGTTACGAACTTAAGTATTTCCGCGAATTCTTTTTCCTTGTTGTCGAGATTACTCATGATTGTGTCCTTTTGTCTAGTATTATCTATGCATATAATTTTAATTATGTATTATTTAACATGCGTATGTGTAAAGAGATGATCCTGGCAATACTCATAATTGCCGTTGCATTTTGAGCAGAATCTGAACTCCAGATTGGGATTGTCAACTTCTGACCTGCCACATACTGCGCATTTGTGCCTTGTTACACCCTTAGGAGTCATCTGTACATTCCTATGGAACTCTCTCCTCCTCTGTACCTCTTTAGGCTTCATATGACTGAGCTTGCCTGTGGACAGGTAGAAAAGAGCCAGATTGATGAACTGGAACAATATTACGAAGAAAAGTGGTAATGCTCCCTGGATAAGGCCTGAATAGATGGCTTCGAATCCAAGAAGTGCTGCGTAAAATATTCCAAGATATTTCACCTTTACAGGGATGATGAACATCAATAGCAGCTGCAGATCCGGGTAGCTAAGAGCAAATGAAAGGAAAACAGCCTGCTGAAGATAATATGTGCTGAAAACACCTGAATAATAAAGGCAGTTATAGGCGATCAGCTGTGTATCTCCGCCTGATCTGAGTGCGATGTAGGCATATGAAACGAATGCTGACAGAATCATGCAGATTATTCCGCCAAATATAAAGACATTATAGCGGAAGGTACCCATTGTCCTCTCCATTGTGGTTCCTATGAAATAATAGAGATACAAAGTGATGAGGAGCCAGATACTGATAGCCTGTGGCGGGATGATGACCCATGAGATCAGTCTCCAGATCTGTCCGTGAAGGATCAGGTATGGATTTAATGTAAGATAGCTTATGAGCTTACCGCCCCCGGGGATTATCTGCAGAATATAGCCTACAGCATAAAGTCCGATGATATAGATGGTCAGATTATTTATGGCGTATTTGCCAAACTTTCTTTCCATTTCATACATGAAATTATTCATTGAATACCTCTTTTTCTCAAATTTGTAGTCTATACTATATTAACACATTTTGCACAATTTGTTTTCGTTGATTTTTAATTACTCCTGCATTATAATCATAGGGATTGTCTTTTAGTACATTAATTAGAAGACACAAGATATATGATTTAACCAGATTCAGAGGTGTTTTATGATTTCCAAGGATTACACATTAGGTATTGATATTGGTTCTACCACAGTCAAGATAGCTCTCTTAGACAAGGATAGCCAGATTGTCTTTTCAGATTATAAAAGACATTTTGCTAACATTCAGGAGACCCTGGCTGACCTTTTAAATGAAGCTTACGAAAAGTGTGGAAATGTTACTCTCCACCCCATTATTACAGGCTCCGGCGGACTTACACTGGCTAAGCACTTAGAGGTTCCCTTTGTTCAGGAGGTTGTGGCTGTTTCCACTTCTCTCAAAGCAATTGCTCCCAAGACGGATGTTGCCATTGAGCTGGGCGGTGAGGATGCCAAGATCATTTACTTTGAGGACGGTAACGTCGAGCAGCGTATGAACGGTATCTGCGCCGGAGGTACAGGCTCTTTTATCGATCAGATGGCTTCTCTTCTTCAGACTGATGCCACAGGCCTTAACGAATACGCCAGAAATTACAATTCATTATACACAATCGCTGCCAGATGCGGTGTTTTTGCAAAATCTGATATCCAGCCCCTTATCAATGAAGGCGCTACAAAGGAAGACCTTTCAGCCTCAATTTTCCAGGCTGTTGTTAACCAGACAATTTCCGGTCTTGCCTGTGGTAAGCCTATCAGGGGTCACGTAGCATTCCTTGGCGGTCCTCTTCACTTCCTGGACCAGCTTCGAGCTGCATTTATCAGAACACTTAATCTTGATGATGAACACGCGATAAATCTTGAAAATTCACACCTCTTTGCTGCTATCGGATCAGCCATGAACGCTGAAGAAGATACTCACTATACTATGGAGGAAATGACCTCAAAACTCTCAGGCAAGATTGTTATGGAAGCTGAGGTTTCAAGACTTGATCCTCTTTTTAACAGTGAAGATGAGTACAAAGCATTCAAGGACAGACAGGATAAATACAGAGTTAAAACAAGAAATCTGGATAACTATGTAGGTAATGCATTCCTGGGAATTGATGCCGGTTCTACAACTACTAAGTGTGCGCTCATCAGTGAGGATGGAGATCTTCTCTACTCCTTCTATTCAAGTAATAACGGAAGCCCTCTTAAGACTGCGATCTCTTCCATTCAGGAGATCTACAAGCTGATGCCTGAGGGAGTTCGCATTGCTAGAGCCTGTTCAACAGGTTACGGTGAGGCGCTTCTTAAATCTGCACTTCTTCTTGATGACGGCGAAGTTGAGACAATTGCCCATTACAATGCCGCTGCATTCTTCGATCCCAAGGTTGACTGCATCCTTGATATCGGCGGTCAGGACATGAAGTGCATCCATATCAAGAATAATTCCGTTGATTCCGTTCAGCTCAACGAGGCATGCTCTTCAGGCTGCGGATCCTTTATCGAGACATTTGCAAAGTCCCTGGATTACAGTGTTCAGGACTTCGCCAAGGTTGCTCTGTATGCCAAGTCCCCTGTAGATCTTGGAACCAGATGCACCGTATTTATGAATTCAAGAGTAAAACAGGCCCAGAAGGAAGGCGCTGATGTTGCTGATATCTCATCAGGTCTTGCTTATTCAGTAATCAAGAATGCCCTGTTTAAGGTTATAAAGGTATCAGATGCCAGGGATCTCGGCGAGCACATCGTTGTTCAGGGTGGTACCTTCTATAATGATGCTGTTCTTCGTGCCTTTGAGATCATTTCAGGCGCTGAAGCAATAAGACCTGACATTGCCGGAATAATGGGCGCTTTTGGAGCAGCTCTTATCGCCAGAGACAGATTTTCAGAGACAGATGGCTACAAGACTACTATGCTCTCTATCGAACAGATAAACGCACTCAAGTACTCCACCAGCATGACAACATGCCAGGGCTGTACCAACCACTGCAGACTTACAATCAACAAGTTTACAGGCGGTCGTCAGCATATCTCAGGAAACAGATGCGAGCGCGGAATCGGTAAGGTTAAGAACGCCGAAGGTATTCCTAACCTTTACGACTACAAATATAAGAGAATCTTCGGATATGAGCCCCTTGAGGCAGATAAAGCTCACAGGGGAACTGTAGGTATTCCGAGAGTCCTGAATTTCTACGAGAACTATCCGTTCTGGTTCACATTCTTTACCAATCTCGGATACAGAGTTGTTCTCTCACCCAGATCTACACATCAGATCTACGAGCTGGGTATAGAGTCAATTCCAAGTGAGTCAGAATGCTATCCTGCCAAGATCTCCCACGGTCACGTGGAGTGGCTCATCAGACAGAAGGTTGATTTCATCTTCTATCCGGGCCTGTTCTACGAGAGATACGAGGTTGACGGCGCAACTAACCACTACAATTGCCCTATTGTTACTTCTTATTCAGAGAACATCAAGAACAACGTTGAAGCCATTACAGACGGCGAGATCAAGCTTCGTAACCCATTCATGGCCTTCACCAGCATCGAGACAGTTACCGATGCTCTGGTAAAAGAGTTCTCAGAGATTCCTGCAGATGAAGTAATCAAGGCTGCAAAAGACGGCTGGGCCGAAATGGCCACGGCAAGAAAAGACATCCAGATTAAGGGTGAAGAGACTCTCAAATGGATGGAGGAAAACGGCAGACATGGTATTGTTCTTGCCGGTCGTCCCTATCATATCGATCCAGAGATCAACCACGGAATTCCTGATATGATCTGCTCTTACGGCGTTGCAGTGCTTACTGAGGACAGCGTATCTCACCTTGGAACTCCTGAGCGTCCTCTTATCGTTTCAGATCAGTGGATGTATCACTCAAGACTTTATGCAGCAGCAAGCTTTGTCAGAGAGCGCGATGACCTTGATCTCATTCAGCTCAACTCCTTTGGATGCGGACTTGATGCAGTTACTACAGATCAGGTTAACGATATACTTTCAGGCTCCGACAAGATTTATACCTGCCTTAAGATCGACGAGGTAAACAGTCTTGGAAGCGCAAGGATCCGTGTACGTTCTCTTCTTGCAGCTATCAGAGTACGAAAACAGAAGAACCAGAAGAGAACCATCAGATCAACAGCTAACAACAGAGTACTCTTTACCGAGGAAATGCGTAAAAACTATACACTCCTGTGTCCTCAGATGTCTCCTATCCACTTTGACATCTTAGAGAAGGCATTTGCTTCCTGCGGATACAACTTTGTTGTAATGCAGAACGACAACCGTCACGCCATCGACATGGGTCTTAAATACGTTAACAACGATGCCTGCTACCCTTCACTTTGGGTTGTCGGACAGATCATGGACGAGCTTCACTCAGGTAAATACGACCTGAACAGAACCGCCGTTATCATGTCCCAGACAGGTGGCGGATGCAGAGCAACCAACTATGTAGGATTTATCAGAAGAGCTCTTAAGAAGGCCGGAATGGAGCAGATTCCTGTAGTTTCTCTGAACCTTTCCAAGCTTGAGGCTAACCCTGGCTTCCACATTAACGCTGAAATGCTTATGAGAGCTGCTTATGCCGCTATCTTCGGTGATGTGTTCATGAGGTGCGTTTACCGCATGCGCCCTTACGAGAAGGTTCCCGGCTCAGTTAATGCCTGTCACGAGAAATGGAAAAAGGTTGCTATCGACTTCGTTACTGCCAATACCTTAAGCTTCTTCAAGTTCCAGAAGCTGTGCCGTGAGATTGTTGAAGACTTTGACAAGATTGAGCTCACAGATCAGGTTAAACCAAGAGTAGGCGTTGTTGGAGAGATCCTTGTTAAGTTTGCACCGGCAGCAAACAATCACCTTGTTGAGCTGCTTGAAGCTGAAGGCGCTGAGGCTGTTGTTCCTGATCTTATCGATTTCATGCTCTACTGCTTCTACAATCAGATTTATAAGGCAAAAGAGCTTGGAACCTCCAAGAAGACTGCCCTGGCTATGCGAGGAGCTATCTGGGCTATAGAGAAGCTTCGCAGCGGCGCCACAAAAGCCTTTAAAAAGAGTGTTCACTTTGATCCACCAAACAGCATCTATCAGCTTGTAAAATACGCTGAGCCTATTGTTTCCATTGGAAATCAGACCGGTGAGGGATGGTTCCTTACAGGCGAGATGGTTGAGCTTATTAACGAAGGTGCTACAAATATCGTATGTACACAGCCATTTGGATGCCTTCCTAACCACGTTGTGGGTAAAGGCGTTATCAAGCAGATGAGACATCTGTATCCCGGCTGTAATATCGTAGCCATTGACTACGATCCAGGAGCATCTGAGGTTAACCAGCTCAACAGAATCAAGCTCATGCTCTCAACTGCTCAGAAAAAGGTTTTGGACGAACAAAAGAAAGCTATGTAATACAAAAGCCACGGCTTAAACGCCGTGGCTTCAGACTGTAGACAAAGTCCACGGCATTCGCCGTGGATTTTTCTTTGTAAAAGTGTCATGAACCCAGTATTTATCTGGGATTGAGGCACTTTTTCTGGTATAATAAAAGTATCAAAGTTGGGGATGGGGATTGCCTTTATGATGACTTC